>JAABUZ0100000540.1_pt1 | contig 90959 bp, 89 predicted proteins | sample 5562091 | NCBI WGS metagenome assembly JAABUZ01 (sample SAMN12813069, study PRJNA571459) | rock metagenome | isolation source: Antarctica rocks | place: Antarctica: Victoria Land, Linnaeus Terrace sud | collected 2015-12-21
TGGTCACCGAAGTGACGGAAGGCTACAGACCGCACGAGGTCAAGCGGGACGGTCACAGTGAACAATACGCATCGGGCTGCACGATACCCCTTGGGCCTGATGGCGCTGACCAAATGCCTAGGGCTGGGACCGTTGGCTCAACGGATTAGTCAATCCGGATCTCTGTTGGCCACACCCTCAAGTCCACATGCGCGAGGTACTACTGGCCTGGCTTCTCGAATTGGTCGAGATTCGATCCAGCGCCCGCATTCCCGCTGAGCGCACCACCTGATTGGCTACCACCGTGGCACCCAGTACGGCGAGGCCTCTTGCTGACCCCGGAGCACCATTCCCACCGTGACGCCACAACCTCGTCCCGGCCCGTCCCAGTGCCACCACCAGGCAGCTTTGCAGGGTGATGGTGACGAGTGCATTGGCCCACAACACCAGTATCGCTGACCCTCTCTGACCCGGAGGAAGTGCTTCCAGTAATGACCTAAGCGTTCAGTCCGGGGATGTGCCATGGGCCCTCACTCCTGCCGTGGATGACTTTCATGTTTGGCCCGTGCGAAACCGCCAAGCTGTGATCCATCCCCACGTCGACCCCACGGCCAGGGCCATGACGGCGGCCATGCCCACGGACAGATCCCATGGGTGGTCAATGGAGAAGACGTAGGTCCCACTTCCGGAGAGGATCCCAGCCAGCACCCCCATCCAGATCCCTTCCCGAGAAGGAGGGTCGGAGGAAAGCCACACCGAGATCTAACGTCCCCCGGACGTCCGGTGGTACCTGAATTGTTACTCGGATTCAACATCGCGCCTCTCAATAGACCTGCTCCCAAGTTATGGCTGTCACACCTAAGGCCTACCCTCCGGCATGACCATCGACCCGATCCCCACCAGTGCCCCGTACCAGCTACTCCCTCCCCTGTCCGATGAGGAATACCAGTCCCTCCGGGCCGACATCGCCGCCCACGGCATCCTGGTGCCGGTGGAACTGGATGAGGCCGGCCAGCTCCTCGATGGCCACCACCGTCTCCAGATCGCAGCCGAGCTGGGAATCCAGGACTACCCGAGGGTGGTCCGGTCGGGCATGGACGAGGCTGAGCAGGTGGATCATGTCTTGGCCCTCAACTTGGCAAGACGGCACTTGAGCAAGGCCCAAAGGCGGGATCTGGCAGTCGGCCTGAGAAGTCGGGGCCGGTCACTTCGCGCCATCGCCGGCCACTTGGGGGTTGGCACCGAGACAGTCCGCCGAGATCTCGACAGCACTGTCCCAAATGAGACAGTGAGGTTGCTGCCCGAGCGAATCACAGGGCGGGATGGAAGGGCCCAGCCGGCCCGGAGGCCAAGCATCACTGTCCACTCTCGCCGGGACGAGGCCCGAGCCCGAGCAGCCCTGTCAACCCTCGGACCCGATGCCCCGGCCAAACCGTTACTTCTCCGTAAGGCCGAGCAGGCGGCAAGGGAAACGTCCATGGCCCGACTCCGATCCACCGACGTCCCGAGGGTCACCAGCGGCTCTGGATGGAGGTTGGAGAACACCGACTTCCGTGACGTCGACATCCCCGACCAGTCGGTCGACGCCATCGTCACCGACCCGCCGTACGACGAGGCCGGGGTCCCCCTCTGGTCGGATCTGTCGGCCTGGGCAAAGCGGGTACTCAAGCCGGGACGTCTGCTGGTGGCCTATGCCGGTGGTGTCCACTTGCCGGAGCTGATCGCCAGCCTTACCGAGCATCTGGAATGGGTCCGGATGGGAGTGGTGGTCTGGCCCGTAGGCCAGGGCTCAGACATGAAACACTCCATGATCAGAGCGGGTTACCGGCCAGTTCTTATCTGCTCCGCAGGCAGCTACCAGCCCCGGAGTTGGATTCACGATGTCGTACAGGGTGACCCTCATGGGGCCAGTAATCCCCTCCATCCCTGGCAGCAGTCAGTCGGCCCATTCCAGAAGTGGATCGAGATGGTCTCCAAGCCGGGGGAACTGGTCGTAGATTCCTGTTGTGGGACCGGCACGACAGGGGAGGGGGCCCTGTCGGTGGGACGTCGGTGGCTTGGGTGCGACATCGATGCTGCGGCCGTGAGTTTGGCCCGAGACAGGATGCTGGCCTCGGCCGAAAGGTAGCGTCGGACGGATCCAGACCTAGGCCACCAGTACCCGAGGCCGGGGAGTCAACCAGCCAGCGACCGCGAGTCGGATATGGAGGTGCTCACCCAGGTCCGAGGACACCTGCCCCAGGTCGGGATCTGGCTCGGAGACCCACCGACACAAGAGGCACTCAGCGGTGGCCAGACCCGAGTCGAGGTCCCGGACCACTCGTCCCACCTCGGTCTGGCCGATAACCAGCCACCACGCTCGAGGCGCGGTCAGGTCGGCGCACGGGATCGTCACCCACAACTTGTGTGCGCACCACCATCGACGGACCCTGATCATCGGTTCCGACCCAGGGCCTTGGCCCGAGGACGACCCGACTCCACTCCCCGGTTCGGCGCCCGACCACCACCCGATTCCACCTTGGAACCAACCCGAATCCCCTCCAACAGTTGCCCCAACAACCCACCCTGACTCTTGGGACCGACCCGACCCCGGCCCGGACGGCCAGCCCCGCCCCGTACCTGACCGGTACCCGATGTTGGAGTCTGTACCCGACCTGAGGATTGGCTTTGGGTTTGTGCTGAAGTACGAAGTCCGTCGCGGAACGCGGATAACAACCCACCGGCACCTTTGGCAACAACTTTCCCAACCTCGTACTGGGCAACGTAGTGAGGTAGTGGACCCTTCACCGATTCGAGCCTGGAGCGTCTGGACACATCACCAATCCTACTCCCCCGCCAGACTGTCATACCCCCTGACATAGATCCCTTGTTCAACCGGGGGGGGGACTACTGGGCCAAAGAGAACCGGGCCGATTCGAGGAGTTGGATTCGAGAAGCACTGGCCGAGTCGAGCAGGACGGCCAGGAAGGCACCGGAGACGGCCCAGGATTCGCTAGGACCGGCCGTACGAGGCTGGAGGCAGACGAGGGTCCTCGGACCCGTACGGCCCGGCACAGTCAATCTGAGAGGCCAATCCGAGAAGCACCAGCCCAGGCACCAGCAGCAGCACCAGCACCGCCAAGACGAGACGAGGCAGGCAGGACGGCCCGAGCGCAGAGAGTCGAGGCAGGACCGGAGAGCCTGAGGCAGAGACAGTCAGTGGAGAGTACGGAGATGTACCTGATAGGACCGGCCAGAGCAGGCAAGTCAGAGGCTTAGACGGACTCCTACGGAGACTCCCCAGTCAGGACTTCACAGGCAAAACCACCAGGCACCAGAGGGAGAGTGACCAGAGGTGGTACGAGTAGCCTCACAGACTATCACCATTAGGTGTATATTGAGGCTGTGCTATTCGTACTATTGCCCCTAAGCCTATCTGTCACACCCTCAATTATCGAGGGTCAAATATGATTGGAATTGGCAAGATTGAGTCGGGGAAAATCGAATATCTCACCAATTCCGTGGCCCGTTCTGCCGAGGACTATTACGTCGGCACCGGTGAGGCCCAGGGGTATTTCCTCGGCGGCGGCCTTCAGGCACTCGGCCTCCAGGAGGGCGAGGAGGTCACGGCTGAGGCCCTGCACCGGCTGCTGGCGGGCGAGGACCCCACGACCGGGGAGAGGCTGTCCAAGCATCCCACCACCATCCCCGGGTTCGATGCCACGTGTAAGTCGCCCAAGTCGGTCTCGGTACTGTGGGGCCTGAGCGACGAGGCGACCCGGGCACAGGTCCAGCAGGCCCACGACGAGGCCGTCAAGACAGCCGTTGCCTACATCGAGGCTGAGGCCGCCTGGGGCCGACAGGGCCACGGCGGAACGCAGGCGGTGCAGGCCGACGGGTTCGTGATCGGGGCCTTTCGGCACCGGTCATCGAGGGCTGGCGACCCCCATCTACACACCCACCTGGTGATTCCCAATGCTGTCCGCCGGCCGGATGGGAGCTGGGGCGCCTACGACCACCGGAGGCTCTACTCCGCCGCCAAGACCGGCGGGTACGTGTACCAGGCCACGTTGAGACGGCGCATGACCGAGGCCCTGGGGGTCGAGTGGGGGGAGGTGGAGAACGGTCACGCTGAGATCCAGGGGGTGGATTCCGACCTGTGCCGACACTTCAGCAAGCGCCGCCAGGAGGTCATCGAGGAGATGGCGAGGCGGGGGGAGACCAGTGCCAGGGCCGCCCAGACCGCCACCTTGTCCACCAGACGCCCCAAGCCCGGGCAGAGGGATTCGGTCAGTTGGAGCGCCGATGCCGGGGACTACGGAGTCCAGGCAAGCGACCAGGAGGGCATGTACCAGCGGTGGGTACGGGAGTGTCGTGACGCCGGCTATGGCCCGCCGGACCCCGCTGAGACGCTCCACCGGGCAGAGGTGGAAAGCCCGACCGAGGCCCAGATTCAGGAGTGGACCCGGCACCTGGCCGGCCCCGAGGGGGTCACCGAGAGCCGTACCACCTTCGGGCGCGGTGACGTGGTGCAAGCCTGGTGCGAGGGGCCGGGGATGGCCACCGCCGGGGCCGATGCCGTCCTCGCAGAGGCCGATACTTGGCTAACCAGCCCAGAGGTGGTCCACTTGTCTGAGGGCCGGGATTCGAGGTACTCGACCCAGGACATGGTGCAGACCGAGCGCCGGCTTATCGCTTCAGCGGAGTCTCGCCAGCAGGCCGGAGTGGCCCAGGCCGAGGCCGAGGCGCTGGAGATGGCCCTATCCAGGAGGGAGACCCTCAGCGCCGAGCAGCAGGCCATGGTGCGGAAATTGACCACCGACGGGGCCGGGATCTCTATTGCCATCGGTCACGCCGGAACCGGCAAGACCTTCGCCCTCGACGCTGCAAGGGATGCGTGGGAGGCGTCCGGCATTCGTGTCATCGGGGCCGGGCCGAGTGCCGTAGCCGCTCAGGAATTGAGCAACGGAGCCGGGGTGCATTCATCCACCTTGGCCCGACTGCTGGTCGAACTTCGGTCGGACCGAGGCGAGGGGGGCCTTGAGCCGGGGTCAGTGGTCATCCTCGATGAGGCCGGGATGGTGTCCACCCGGGAGTTGACCGAGTTGGCCAATTTCGTGGAACGGGCCGGCGCCAAAGTGGTACTTGTCGGGGACCCTAAGCAGCTTCCGGCCATCCGGTCGGGGGGTGCTCTCCGGGCAATTCAGGAGAAGATTGGGGCCGTCGAACTGACCGAAGTTCGCCGTCAGGAGTCAATTTCTGACCGGGAGGCCCTGGGCGAATTGCGGCATGGATCGGTGTCAAGAGCGGTCGAGCACTTCTCGGCCCAGGGGGCCGTGACCGTCACCGAGACGGCCGAGGATCTGGATAGATCCATGGCCGCTGAGTGGTGGACGGCCCGGGAGTCGGGCGAGGAGGTCCTGATGCTGGCGGGCAGGAGGCAGCAGGTGGAGGCCCTCAACGGGTTGGCCCGGACGAAGATGATGGCGGCCGGGCGACTGGGGGATGTGGCTCTCACCGCACAGGTCACACCAGAGCGTGAGAAGGGAAAGCCTGCACCCTGGCATCCGGATGAGCGGGAGTTCCGGGTGGGGGATGAGATCTTGGCCGGGCGCAATCTCACCGGGACTCGGTGGGGCAAGCTCAAGGCCGTCATGCCCGGGGTCCACAACGGGGTCCGGGGCAGCGTCACCGCCGTCAGTCCCGAGGCCGGGACCATCACCGTGAGGGTTCAGGGAGAACCCAGGGAGCAAGCCGCCTACCGGGCCGGGCGCCAACAGCTTGCCTCCGACATTGCCCAGGCCGAGGCTGAATTGGCCAAGGTCCGGGAGGAGCCGACGGCCAAGAAACGGGTCAAGGCCCGCGAGACCCGGCTGGCTGGGCTGCACCGGCAATGGAGTTCAGGCGTCTCCCCCCAGGGCAAGGGCAAGCAGGCCCTCCCTGCTCTAGGAGCCGAAGTCGTGGTCCCGAAGGAGTACATGGAGGCCGGGCACCTCTCGCACGCCTACGCGAGGACCGTCCATAAATCCCAGGGTTCGACAGCCGACCGCTCACTTGTCCGGGCCGACGACACCATGTCCAGGGAGTCCGGCTACGTGGCTATGAGCAGGCACAGGCGGGCTTTGCGACTGTTCGCGGTGGCCGGCGGTGACACAGACGAGGAGGAGGAGCGCCACCAGTCCGGCCCGGAGCGGTCCCAAGATCCCATCGGGGAGATGATTGACACCCTCTCCCGCAGCCGGGCCGAGCCCATGGCTTCAGAGCAGTGGAGCCGCTCCGGGGTCACTCGCATGGAGCAGATCCGGGACCTGGCCGCATCCTCCACCATGGCCACCCTGGCCCAAGAACGGGAAGGTATCGAGGCCGGAGTGGCCCCTGACGCCTGGCGGATGCGGTCTTCCACGGCCTCCAGCACCCCGAGTGGAGAGGCACTGGGCCACGCTCGGAGGGAGGCACAGGCGGCGGCACAGCGGGCGCAGGAAGCCGGCGAATCCCTCAAGCAGGCGAAGGCGGCAGCCGCGAAGGCCAAGCGCCGGGACCGGGAGGCGGCCCAAACCACGGCCCAGCAGGCCCAGACGAAGGGCCGCCAGATGTCCGGGGAGGCGTCCAAGCTCGTGAGCAACTACCGGGTCGCCAAGTCTCGCTGGGAGGAAGAGTCCCGCCGCAGCACAGAGGCCTTCGGCTGGATTGACACTCACGCCGATGACCTGAGTCGGCTCTCCGAACTTCGGGCAGCAGAGGGCCGGCGTCGGCACCTTCTCGGAGAGGCAATGGCCGTGTCCGGCTCCCACCCTCTCTTGGGCCAGGTTCCCGAGGACCGGCGGGAGCGGGCCGGGTGGGTGCGCCGGGCCGGCGCCGTGGCTGCTTACACCGAGCGGTGGGGCGCCAGCCCTGACCTGGAGGTCGAGGGTGAGAGTGAGGCCCAGGCCAAGGAGAGAGAGCGGGTCATGGCCCAGATTGCCGATCCGGCACGGTCGCGACAGGCCCGAACTACTAGGGGGATGAGCGCATGACCATGACTGAGGACCGGCGGCCCGAGGACGACGATGACGAATGGCCTGGCCCGGAGCTGGCCCCTCTGGAGGACGTTTACCCCCGGGACGATGAGGAGGAGGAGAAGCAGCTATGGCGATGACTGAGGATGAGGTTCGGGTCGGCCCCCGCACCATGGGCGAACTGCACGAAGAACACCAGCGTCTCGGGGTCGGCTGGAGGGATCGGCCACGGTCCAACGCCGTCAATGTCCTGCGGCTCCGACAGAGGGTCGGCACTCAGACCGGCATCGTCAGCCGCGCCCTGAAGGAGGAGGCGAAGGCGGCCAAGCGGGCAAAGCGGCCCTGGCTGCGGCTGGTGCCCGCCGAGCGCAAGAAGGCCAAGGCGGAGTTGGCGCAGGCCCAGGCACTTAGGGAATCGTCGGAGAAGGCCCTGGGCCGGACCCGAGAGGACCTTCGCCGGGCAGAGGAGCAGCAGGCCAAGCACCGCCAGTGGAAGCAGGAGAACCAGGGCAAGACCGGCCCCCGCAAAGCCCTCGCCCAGGAGGGCCTCCAACGTCAGCGCCACCTGGGCAAGGCTGAGGCCCAGCGGCTCAAGGCCGAGGCCCCGGAGGACCCGGTGAAGCGGGCCGTTTGGGAGCGGGACTTGGGCAGGAAGGCCGCCAGGGAGGAGTGGGGACTGGTGCCCGGCCAGGATGTGCTGGAGGTCCGGGCCGAGCGGCGCAAGATGGCCCAAGAGAAGCAGGCCCAGCACCAGACTCGTACCGCCAACCGAACCGTCAACCCACGCTTCAGCCGGAGTCGATGACTGCCCTGGTTCCCCATTCGGGCGGTGGTATCGCTGCTGCACCGGCTGGTTCGGTGGAGGTCGAGTATCTCTCGGACTGCGACTGGGGCACCTGGACTTGTCTGCCCCAGGTCATTCGGGATCGGGTGAGGCCGCTCCTGCACGGCGAGGAGCTGGCTTGCTGGGTAGGCGAGTCCGTGGTGCGTCGCCGGGGAGAGTCCCACAGTGAGGAGCGGAAGGCCTGGTGGGGATCTGACCGGGTGCTGGTGCTGGTCGAGGCCACCCGGCCCCTGCACCCGGTTGGCCCGGGGAAGCTGGCCCCGGCCGGCACGTGGGTAGGGACGGCCACCGTTCACCGATTGGCACCCACCACTGTCCGTGCTCAGACGTGGCACCGGGCAACTGCGCAAGTTGCGCAGTTGGGGGAGGCCCACCTGACCGATGACGCCACTGAGATCCTCCCCGGACCCCTGGCCGAGATGGTGCGGGGAGGCAGTTCCGGGGCCTGCCGGTGGCTCGCCAAGAGGCAGGGCTGGATGGAACAGGTGGTGGCCTACAGACTCGGTGAAGGCCGGGCGGTGGTGCTCCAGGCCCGGCGAGGGCCGGCCAAGAGGGAGGAGGCCCTACCGGGTCAGCCCTGGCGGACTCGGCTGGTCGATGCCGCCGTGGTGGAAGTCACCGCGTACGACCTGGGTGGGGCGGCACAGGATCGGGGAATGCTGCTGCCGGCGCGGATGCCGCGGGGTCAGGCGCTATCGCGTAGCTGAACCCCTTTGGGGGTGATGGCAAGGGTGAAGTCCACTTCCAGGGCCGCCGAGAGCCGAGCCAGGGTGGACACCGAAGGTTCGTGATCGCCGGCCTCAAGGCGGGCCACGTGTGGCTGGCGCATCCCCGCCAGGCGGCCCAATGCCGTCTGGGTCAGGCCGTGCTCGGCCCGGTAGGCGATGAGCCGGATGGCGACCTCGTTGGCGAAGCGGGTGCGTTCGTACTCAGCTCGATACTGAGGATCAGCCAGGTCCCGCTCATGAAGTTCCTCGGCGGTGGTCAGGTCGGACAGTCGCACCATGGTTCGTTACTCCTCCAGGTCGCTCAGACGCTTCTCGGCGGCCGCGCAGGCCCACTTGAAGGCTCGGGGGTCGTGCTGGGCTTCGGGGCCGATGGCGGCAATGACGAGACGGTCACCGACCTGGCGGTACAGGCCGCGCCACGGGCTGCGTCCCGCTCGTGGACGAAGCTCCCGCAGTCCCAAGGCTCCTTGGACCGCGCTCGTGTGGGGATAGCCCAGTGTCGGTCCGATTGCCTCCAACTTGGCAACCGCGTTGTAGAGGGCGCTCCGTTCGTTGATCGGCAGTCGCTCTCGTTCCTGTTCGGCCTCCGGCAAGTAGGCAACCGACCACATCCACCGAACATACCAGCGATGGTATCAGGAGATAGTAGAAGGGCTGGACCTACCGGCTGCGGGCCATCCCGGTCGCTTCCTCCCGGTCCTCTAGGTGCTCGATGACCGTGAGCAAGTCCAGGTCCAGCTCCTCGTCCTCGTCATCCTCGGCCATGGCCAGGGCCAGTTCGTCGTCTGGGTTCGGCTCCGGGTGGTGGCCGTTGCTCCTGACCGGTCCGTCGATTGGCCACTCCATGGAATCCCCCTCCAGGGTCATGCTTGTCACCCGCCCGGCCCCGTCGCCGGTCCCGTCTGGCGCCGCGTCGGGCAAGGGTGGGCAGTCACCGTCGACGGTCTTGTCCTCGCCCAGCACCACCCGGATGTGGCGCTGGATGCCGGGGTCCTGCGCCCATCCCCGAAGCTGGATCTCGTGGGCGTCCTTTCTCGCGTTCGGGAAGCAGATTGCGTGGTAGTCGGCCAGCCCCATGACCTGGTTTGGCGTGGCCCTTGGGCGGGCCATCGGGGTCTTCGTGGGCTGACCCGCCACCTCCCACAGGCGCCGGGCCGGTGTCCAGGACTCCTGGGCGTAGTCCTCGGTCCCCAGGGCGGTGGCCGCCCATTCCGCCGAGCGGTCCTGGCCGGGCCGGAAGCACAACTTGTCCCCCGACGATCCCTCGATGGTATCGGCGGCGTGCTCCCCGTAGGTAGTGATGAGCTGGGAGCGGGCCTGCCAAACGGTCATGATCCGCGCCCATTCCCTGGTGGTGGAGAGCCGCTGGGCCAGATCGGGGATGGGGGCGATGTTGGCGGCTTCGTCGAGGAGGAAGCCGACCGGCGGCTCCAGGATGCCGCCGTGTTTTCTGGCCACCCGTTCCCCCGCCGAGAAGAGTTCGGACACGAACATGGTGAATAACGGCCGGAATTCTTCGCTGCTCTCCAGGCTCAACAAGTACAGGGTCCCGTGCGACTCGATGAATTCCTCGATGTCCCAACTCGAATCGCTGGTGAGCTGGCGCACCCTCTCTGACTGCCAGGTGGAGAGCAAGGTGATGAGCAGAGGCCGGCTCACCCGACTCCATCGGCGACACCCACGTCCCGACAGGCCGCCCAGGGCATCGCCCTCCATGCCCGGACCCTGGGCTTCCAGGATGCCCCTGACCTCGGCCCTGGCTGCCTCTGCCGCCTTCCCGCTGGCCTGAATCCAGCGCAGGATGTCGATCATCGACTTGTCGGCCAAGGCCGCTGCCCGGATATAGGGGGCCAACATGTTCGTCGCCGTGATCGCGAAGAATCGCCCGGTGGAATCCCGGTCCTCTGCTCCCCGACCCGCCCCGGCGGCGAAGGCCTGGGCCACCTTTCGGGCCGCGTCCCAGGATTCCTTCGCCCTTCGCAGAGGGTTCCAGCCGGGGAAGTCGTAACCGCTTTGGCCGCTCGGGTCGAATACCCAGGCGCCCCCGCCCATACGGCTTCGCACCTCGTAGGTGTTGGCCAGGATGTCATCTTTGGTGAGCTTATGGTGGTGACCACCAGGGTGCCGCACCATTCCAGGACGTTCGGGATGACGAGGGAGTAGGTCTTTCCGGCGCCGGGCTGGGCCACCACCAGCAGGTGGTACTCGGCGTTGATCAGTCGGCGTGGGGGATTTCGGCGGTTGGCCCTATTGACCGGCAGAATGGCGTAGCCCAGCGTAAACCGGCCCGGTAATGGGGCGTCGGCGGCTACCTTCTCGGCGGCCTTGTTGGGGCCATCCAGCACGCCCGGGCGCAGGCCCCTCCCCTCCCAGGGGAGGTTGCGGTCCCTTCGGTAGTCGGGGCTGGTGTCCCGCCGGAACCACCGTGCTCGCCCCTCGGGCACCGGCAGCACCGACCACTGATGCCGACTGCGCTTGGCCAAATATCGCCAGGTCCGCCCCAGGCCCAGTCCACCGATGCAACCCACCGGGACGGCCACCGGCAACCAGAGCAATACGTCGATGGCATGGCCCGACAGCACCCCGTAGCCGCGCTCGTAGTCCGCCGCCCACGCCGGCCAACCCACGACGGCCAGGCCAATCCCGGCAGTAAGGATGGCCAGCGCCCAGTAGGTCCAGGCCCGCAGGCCGGCCCTTCGGTAGGCCACGGCGGCGATGGCGGAAATGGCGGCGATGGGGAGCAGAGCCAGGGCGACGAGAAGCATCACACCCACCTCGGCCACCTCGTCCCAGCCCCCCTTGTCCTGGTCGGGCTCGGGTACTTGTGGCTGGGCTCCCCAGGGCATTAGCTCCCCTCCTTCGCCTCGTGGGCCTCCCGGCCCAGCTCGATGCCCAGATCCACCTCTCCGACCAGATCGTCGGCGCAAGCCCGTAGGGCCGCCCGCACAGCCCGTTCTCGGGCTACAGGGTCGGTGCCCTGTACGGCCAGCACGATGCCGGTGAGGGCCACCCCCGACATGTCCGAGTCCCATCCCTCCCGTCCGTCGATGATGGCAACTCCAGCCAGCCCCTTGGAGCCGCCGGCCACCACCCCGAAACCCTCGATGGCCGTCGTGTAGTCGTCGAGCAATGTCCTGGCCTGGTCAGCCAGGCGCCAGCACTGGCCTCGCCACGACGGGTCCTCCTCGTCGGCCTCGGCCAGGCCCCGGTAGACGGCCGCCCCGGCGATCCTCTGGTTGGGACCGTCATGGTCAACGTCGTCTTCATTCCTGACTCCAGCCTGCAAATCGTCCAGGGCGTCCAAGTCGGCTGGGTCCATGCGCTCCAGGTCGCCGCCCGAGAGGCAGTCGAGGTGTTTGGGGATCCGGTAGGTGCTGGTGCCGTCAGCCCTCTCCCTCTCCAGCCACAGGCCGGCGCCGAGGGCGATGGGCTCTCGGCAGTCGATGCATGTTGCCGTTCGACGGGTGACGTTCACGGTCATGGCCTCTCTCCTCTCATCCTGGCCAAGTCGGATCTGGCCTGATTTCTTTCCTCGTCGGTGGGCTCCGGGGGCAGGGGCGGCCCGGCCCGACGAAGTGCAATCACCGCGACGGTCAGGGCCAGGGCGACCAGGGCGATGGCGACGATCAGGGGAGTCATGAGCTGGCCGCCCGCCAGCCCCACCGGCGCAGGGCGGCGCCGATCTCGGTTCGGATCTGGTCCTGGTCCGGGCCGTCCAGGATCGGCCATTCGATTTGCCCCGCCACCCAATCGAGAGACTGGCCGAGTCTCTCAGCCTCGGTCAGGATTGCTACCAGGGACTCAAATAGCTCGACGGCGGTGCGAACCGCATTAGTAGTCATGCCCGGACCGTGCCGAATGCGACGATCCGCCCCGGATCGGCTGCGTTGGGCACGGTGGGGACGACGCCCGCGCAGGGGCCTGGCAGCCCGGTCATCGTCCAGGGTTGATGTTCCCTACGACCTAAAGACTTTGGACAAGACACGGCAGGCGCAGCGCCACAGTGTCTGCAGCAGCGTGGGACCTAGCAATGGTTCATCGCTCCGTGTCGGCATGCTACGTGCCCGCTCCGGTACCAGTGTCGTCCTTGGCCACGAGCCACTGGGCACCAATCTTCTGCATTTCGAGGATGGGCTGAGGCTGGGTACCCTGGTGGGGCCAGCCGATATTGAGAGCACTTGCCGGCACCGGGGCACCAGACGCATCGACGGTCGTGTCGGTCAGGTCGCAGACGATGAAGTTGGCTCCGCCCGCTTCGTCATGGACGCAGGAGACCTTGGTCGCAACCTTCCATTTTTCCCCTCCACTGCCATGGGTCAAGAGGTAGTCGCCACAATGTCGACGCTTACTGGAACTGAGGTTTTTTCACTCAAAGTGAGGTTGGATCTGAGGATTCGGCAACCAACGATCTGAGGAGCGCCCCGCCGGAACAGGTTCTCCGATGGACCGGTAGAGGTCTCCGCATGTAAGCCGCCAGCGCACGTCCTCGTCGGAGGGCCAGGCCACCGTCGTAGCCTGAGGATGTCAATTTGTGCGGCTCTTGGACCTCCGATCCAGCACCGAGCCAAGGGCGATCCCCCCAACGGGATGTCTGACGAGGACGTCGGCATCGACAAGTTGGTACAGGCGGGCGCGGCTCACTCCGAGGATCCTGCAGGCGTCCGGAACGGAGACCCGGTAATGAGCAAGAGACCGCGCCCGCTCGCCTATCACCACCCCAAGGGGTGTCTCCCACCATCCTTCAGGCGTGACTCCCTCCGGCCACAGGGCGGCAAAGATCCGGTCTGCCAAGGTGTGACCGTCACGATCAGCCAGCCCTCGGGACATGGCTGCAGCGGCGATCGATGCGGATACTTCGAGCCCGTCACTGATGCCCGCACCGAGCAGTTCCCGGGCTGGTGTGATTACAACCCGGCCGATCTCGCTGAGAAGCTGAGCTCCGACTGACCGTTCGTCATGGGCGATTTCATCGAGACCACTGGTGCGATCTGGGACGACGAGGCCAGGTGGTGGAGCGGGCATCGCGGTCCGAAGCCGAGTGAGAGCGTGCGCGACTGATGATCCACTAGCGGTGACGACCGCCGAACGCGACGGCCCAGCGACAGCCATGCTCGCCATCTCCATGTACGCACCGAGGTCCACGTTGAGTCCGGCGGCCTCCAACGCACCAAAGTCTGCCGCGGCAATCAACGCCGGGCTGGCATGGGGGTAGCCGGGGACCGACAATGCGAGCCAAGGGGCTTGTTGAGTACGTCGAGAGGCACTCCACTGCTTTGGGAAGGGTCGAATTGAGGATCTACGACAAGGACACTTCATGCCGGCGCATCAACCTCACGAAGTCGAAGGAACGCCAACAGGTCAAGGAAATGAGCGTCGAGCAGCTCCGGAGTCTGTTTGACTCTCTCGGTAGCCGAGGATGAGGACCTGTCTCAGATGACGTGGAGGGGAGCGGTCGGATTCGGTTGAGCTTGGCCGCCCTCATCGTCTCGATTGTGAGCCTCGTTCTGGCCGTGGCCTCCATCACATGGCAGGCCGCCTCGTTTCATCTGGCAGGCAGTCGGGTCAAGGTGACGCTCAAGAAGGGGGCGGCCGGCTCGGGCAACCTTGTTCTTGGACACGTACAAGTCCCAACCGAATCCATGGAGGACCTTGCTGCACAGGGCATTGGCGAACCGGTTATCGCCATCGAGGCCAGGAACGTCGGGCGCCTGGGTGTCTCGGTCGTGGCCTGGGGCGTTGTCTTGGAGAACGGTTTCGAATTCATACAATCCGAGCCCGTCCTAGGCAACAAGGCAATGCCGCATCGCATGGACGCCGGGGACCTTGCGAGGTGGAGCGCCCCACTGGCACCAGTAAAGGCTGCCGTCCGCGTGTCAGAGAACGAGGCGCTCAATGTCTGGATGTATGTGGAGCTCGGCACCGGTCGGAGGGTGACCACCAAGGAACGCCTACTGATCAGTGCTGAATAGACAACCCCCTCTCGGGCACTCAGAGGAACTCAATAAGCCGCCGTCCGTAATCCGCCACCATCCACGCCCGCATAGCTCCGCCGAGGTTGAGGTCCAGTGGGCCAGTGGCCTCCTCCACCAGCCCCTCCCTTTCCAGCCGTGAAAGCACCGGGCGAAGCAGGTCCCTCGGCCCGGAGAACAGTTGGCCGATCTCTTCTGCGCCAATCTCCCCCGTGATCATCTGGCCGGCGAGCTGCCCTGGCGTGGTGCAGCCATCCGGGCCAGGAGTTCCGTGTCAACGGGCGTCAGGACCCTTATCGTCGCCAGCAGGTTATGCAGGGGATCGACCAGGGCAGGGTCAGGCTCGTCCACAGCCCGTTGCGGCCACCTTGGCCAGCAGCCCTCGCTTGTCCTCGTTGGCGGTTCTCGCCGCCTGCTCCCATGCTGCTCCGACCAGTTCCGCCACCGACGGGTTGTCCGCAACCACTCGGGCTATCTCATCGGGTCCGAGCGCCGAAGCCTCCTCCAGCAGACGCGGGAAGAGTTGCAGACCCCGTTCGCGCTGTCCCCTGACCGCGTTGTAGAGACCCACGACGGCAATCACTCCCGTCTCTACTGTTTGGGTCCAGACCGGAACCTGCGATGGGTCAGGCATGTTCGCCACCCCGCCTTCGGACAAGCTGCCGCCAGTGCCCGAGGACCGGGGCATCCCCTCTGAGGTCTGGTCGCTCATCGACCACCCGTCGGACCGCGGCCGAAGCGGTTGCGGGCCGGGATGGTCGGATCTCATCGTGACTACCCATCGCCGGCTACTGGAGATTGACCCCACTTACTCGCCGGGAGGCGTCAGGCAGAAACTCGGCTGGCTCGACTTTCAATTGAACCCCGGTCCCGACACTGACCAGGCCACAATTGAGCGACTGTGGGCCGTGCAGGCAGAGGTCCGGGAGGCCTCCAAGCACATCTGCGAGTCCTGCGGCGGTGAGGGGCGCATCTACGAGCCCCCCGAACGAGGGGCTGGCCGTACCCGATGTGACGCATGCGAGTCCTGCGAAAGATGAGGATCCACTGCTCCACTGGTGGTAGGTGGTAGGGGGGTTGACCTCAACTCCCCTACCGGGGGGTTGACCTCAACTCCCCCGGTGAGGCCGGTGCTTGCGTCTCAGCCGAGGAAGTCGGCCATACCCCCCATGTCCACCCCGGATGTCAGACTGCCTGACGACGGACAGACCGTCGCCCCGGACGTGGAGTTCCGGGGCGACGTTTGGAGACGACCTATTCGAGGAGGTCGATGTGGACAAGGGTAACAAGCCGGTACGACAGGGCAAGGCGGTCAAGGAGAAGCGGGGCTTTGGCTCCATCCGCCAATCACGTAGCGGCCGGTGGGAGGCCCGCTATACCGGACCTGATGGCCAACCACATACTGCTGGACAAAGTTTCCGGAGGAAGCAACTGGCCGAGCGGTTCTTGTCCCTGGTCCAGGCCGAGATAAACAAGGGCGGCTGGGTTGACGCCAAGGCCGGGAAGGTGACGCTGGCCGATTACGCCAGGGAGTGGTTGGACCGACGCACCGACCTCCGGCCCACCACCCGGGCCAAGTACGCCCACCTGCTCAACCGTCACATCCTGCCCGCGCTGGGCACTACCGCATTGGGACGGTTAATGCCGTCAGCCGTGCGAACCTGGTACCTGGCCCTGCGGGGCAAGCACCCGACCACGGCGGACGACGCCTACCGGCTGCTCCGGGCTGTCCTGGCCACCGCGGTGGCCGATGACGTTCTCGCCGTCTCGCCCTGCAAGGTCAAGGGCGCGGGCCAGGTCCGCTCTCCCGAGCGCCCGACTGCCAGTGTGGCTGAGCTGGGCGCCGCCGTAGCGACTGCTCCCGAGCGCTATCGCCTGGCCCTGTTGCTGCCGGCCTGGTGCCAGCTACGCCGGGGCGAAGTGCTCGGACTCCAGCGCCGAGACGTGGATCTACTCCATGCCACCGTCCGAGTCGAACGAGCATGGACCGCACCGATGGGCGGGGCGCCCGTGCTCGGCTCGCCCAAGACGGAGAAAGGAACCAGGTCGCTGGCGGTACCGGGCAACGTGGTTCCGGCGCTGGCCGACCACCTGGCCCGCTTCACCGGCCCGGCGCCGGACGCCTGGCTATTTGCCACGAACACTGGGACGGCCCTGTCTCCGAGGAACCTGACTCGGGTATGGGTGGAAGCCCGCCGGGCCATCGGGCGCCCTGACCTGACCCTGCACGACCTTCGGCACTCGGGCCTGACCTGGGCCGCCGCCACCGGGGCGAGCGTGGCCGAACTGATGCGCCGGGGCGGGCACGCCACGCCGGGCGCCGCCCTGCGCTACCAGCACGCCACCGAGGACCGGGATGCCGCCATGGCCACAGCACTGGCCGCGATGGGCCGGAAGGCCCCTGTCGTGTCACTTGACGGCACCGCATCTGGCGCGGGACTGGCGCGGGACCCGTGAACACGAGACTCCCTGACGCAAAAAAGTGCCCTTGACCTGCACTTTCTCTGGAGCGGACGACGGGATTCGAACCCGCGACCCTCACCTTGGCAAGGTGATGCTCTACCAACTGAGCCACGTCCGCGTGGTCTGTGACCCTAGCAGGCCACCTCAGTTGGGCTCGGCCGCCTTGACCAGTTCGTCCAGGGCGTCGCTCAGGTAACGGGCGATGGCGTCGACGTCAGGTCCCGTGTCCCGGCAGGCCACCAGGCCAAAGAACAGCCTCCCCAAGTAGGTCACCACCGTGATGTTGAGCCCGATCCCGTCGGCCACCGGGGCCATCGGGTAGATGGCCACCATGCGGGCGCCGGCGAAGCTGAGCGGGGAGGCCGGACCCCCGACGTTGGACACCACCAGGTTGCACAAAGGGCGCGCTCGGTCGAATATCCGCAGGCCAGAGATCAGCCGGGTGGCCCCGGCCGCCAGCAACGGGGCCGACAGCTCGGCCAGGTCGTCGAGGGCGTCGGCCCCCAGCACTCGCTCCTGCTTGCGAGCCAGGCGGGTCCCCCCGGAGATAGCCCGCACCCGATCGATCGGGTCGTCGACGTCGGTGGCCAGCGACACCAGCATCCCCGACACCTGGTTGGCCCCTGACCGGCCATGAGCGGCCCGGCCGGCATGGCGGTGGGCCGAGACCGGCACCAGCACCACCAGCGGCTCCTCCGGCACCTCCCCCCGGCCGGCCAGGTAGCGCCGCACCGCCCCCGAGCACACCGCCAGGACCACGTCGTTGGAGGTCACCCTCAATGACGCCCTCACCGACCTCACGTCCTCCAACAAGACCTCGCCGAACCCCACTCGCCGGTGGGGGGTGATGGTGGCGTTGAGGCTGGTTCGTGGGGCTCGAAAAGGGGCCGGGGGTGGCGCCACGCCCCTCGCCCGGTTGCGCCGGCCGACCTCGACAGCCACCTCCACGGTGCGCCGGATCGCCCTGGCCATGGCCACCGACTGGTCGGGCAGCCCGGCCAGGGCATCCCCCACCAGCTCCGAGTCGGAGGGCACCGGCTCGGGGCACCAGGGGTCGTCCGGGAGGGGCTCCGAGGCTGGCTCATCGCCGGGGTCGAGCAGCCGCGCCAGCAGCTGCACCGCGGTCACCCCGTCGGCCGCCGCGTGGTGCACCTTGATCACCACCGCCACCATCCCGGCTTCCAGGCCCTCCACCACGTACATCTCCCACAGTGGTCGGGACCGGTCCAGGGGTTGGCCCATGATCTTTGCGGCCAGCTCCGCCAGCTCGGCCGCTCCCCCTGGGCAGGCCAGGGCGGCCGGGCGCAGGTGGTAGTCGAGGTCGAAGGCCGGGTCGTCCACCCACCGCGGCCGGTCCAGGCGCAACGGCACCTCCACCAGGCGCCGGCGCAGCATCGGCACCCGGACCAACCGGTCCGCCAGCGCCGTCCTCACCGCATCGAGCCACGGCCCGGCCGGGGCGCCAGCTGGATCCAGTACGCAGGTGGCGCCCACGTTCATGTGGGTGGTGGGCGTCTCGAAATAGATGAAGTCGGCGTCCAAACCGCTGAGGCGCTGCACCGCGACTACCCCGCCGGCCTTATCTCACCAGCCGGGACAAGCGCCGGTCGACCAGCACCCGGCCCTCGGTCTGGCAGGTCGGGCAGTACTGGAGGGACCGGGAGGCGAAGGCCACCTGGCGCACCGTGTCCCCGCAGGCCGGGCAGGCCAGACCGGCCCGCCCGTGGACCCGGAGGCCGGAGCGCTTCTCGGCCTTGAGGTCGGCCGCCGCCAACCCCACCGAACGCGCCACCGCCCCGGCCAGCACCCCGACCAGGGCGGCATGGAGCCGGTCGACCTCGTCAGGGCTCATCCGGTCCGCCGGCTTGAAGGGGGACAGCCGGGCGACATGGAGAATCTCGTCGGAGTAGGCGTTGCCCACCCCGGCCAGCACGGTCTGGTCAGTGAGCACTCCCTTGAGTTGTCCCGATTGGCCGGCCAGGGCGGTGGCCAGGGCAGCCCGGTCGAAGCCCGGATCGAGGGGGTCGGGCCCGAGCCGGGCCACCACCCCTACGTCGTCAGGCGACTGGGCCACCCACAGGGCCAGGCGCTTCTCGGTGCCGGCCTCGGTGATGTCCATCCCGGCTCCGTCGTCCATTCCCACCCGCAGCACCAGGGGCCCTCGGCCGGGTCGGGCTCGGGCCGGCGCCAGCTTGGGTCGCCAACGCACCCACCCACCGAGGGACAGGTGGCAAACCAGCCACAGCAAGCCGCGGCCGGAGTGGCGGCCGGCCGCTCCGGCCGGGTCGCTGGCAGCCGCTCCGGCACTGCCAATCAGTAGGACCTTGCCCCGGCGGGAGACGCCGGACACGGTCCGTCCGACGAGGGCCTCGAGGGGCGGCTCCACCGTCTTGAGGGCCGAGATGGCGCCCAGCTCCATCCGGGCGATCTGGTGGCCCGCCAGCTGGGCGTCCAGGTGGCGGGCCAGGGCATCGACCTCGGGCAGCTCGGGCACGGCCCTTCGACCTCAGCGCCCGGAGTGCCCGAAGCCGCCGCCCCGCTGGCTGGGCGGCAGCTCCTCGACCACCTCGAACGACGCGGTGGACACCGCCTGGATGACCAGCTGCGCAACCCGGTCACCCCGGCGGACCTGGTAGTCGGTCACCGGATCGGTGTTGACCAGCAGTACCTTTATCTCGTCGCGGTACCCGGAGTCGATCAGACCCGGGGTGTTGAGGCAGGTGACCCCGTGGTCCAGGGCCAGCCCGCTGCGGGGCTGGACGAACCCGGCGTAGCCCTCGGGAATGGCCAGGGCCAACCCGGTGGCCACCAGGGCTCGGCCCCCGCCGGAGCCCAGCGTCACGTCGTGGGCGGCCACCAGGTCGGCTCCGGCGTCGCCAGCGCGGGCGTAGGTGGGTATGGCAGCCTCGGGATCGAGGCGTACAAGGGGAACATCAATCATCGGACCTGGAGCCTAAGGCGCGACCAACGCGGTCAGACGCCACCCTGCTGCTGTTGCGCGGCGCTGACCCCAGCTTGGTCAAGGCCTGGTTGAAAGCGCAGGAGCGGCTCCGGTCCCACGTCGAGGGACTTGACCGCCAGGCCAGCCAGAGCTTGACTCCACGCCGCAGCTTCGACCGGGGCGGCCGCCAGGTGAGACCTGACGATCCAGACGGTGGCCCCTCGCCCCACCATCCCTTCCGCGGTTCGAAGCGCCGAGTCGACGTCTGTCGCCTGGCGATCGGACATGGCGATGACCGAGGGGGTATGTGGGAAGGTCGGACGCCATCGGATGGCGATGACCGGGCTAGGTGCAAAGGCGGGTTGAAGCCGGCGTTCGTAGTAGGCAAACGCGTAACTGGCACCTAAGTCCACAATGGTGACGTCACCCGGCCGGATGTGCCGGTTGAGATAGGTGACCTGGGATGCCACGTCTTCGTTGGGCAGGGGATGCGCCCGCACGTACGGCCAGGTCATCACCGACCAGGCAATGACCGTCCCCACCAGCGCCACGGCTGCCAACGGACGGTTGAGACGGGCGAGCCGGGTAACGATACCGGCCGCCCCGATTCCCATCAAGGCACCCACCGCGGCCAACCAGAAGGTAGAGGTTCGCAGGTCGAGGAATGGGAAGGCTCGGTAAGCACTCGCCACCGCGGCCATGATGATGATAAACGGTGTGGTGAGGGCCAGCGCGCGGTGATCGTCGACCCACATGGTGACGATCCCCGCTCCCGCCAGGACGAGCGGTAGGACCGGATGGTGAAAACCCAGATAGGGAGCAATGGCATCGGCTCGACCATGCAGGAATGACAGCGCTTGCCGGGGACCGGTGGGCATGTAATAGGAACCAAAGGCGCCCGTCACCAAGGAGCTCTTGTGTCGTGCGTCCACCACCAGGTAGATGACGGACATGGCCGCCACCATGGCCCCGCCCAAGCCGATCACCTCGGCCAAGCGGCGCCATTGTCGCCGCAGGGTGACATCGAGGCCGAGTGCGGCCATGCCGGCCACACCGACAAACGCGGTTGTGTTGGTGAACAGGAGCCCCAGGCTGGCGGAGGCGCCAAGCGCGGCCAGCCTGCGGCGGCTCCAGTGTGACTCGGTCCTGGCCACCAGCACCATCAGGATCAGGGTCGCAAAGGCCTCGGTCGTGTACTGCTTCAGGTCGTCACGCACCAGCATGGCCGGAAGGAGCAGTACCCCGGCGGCTGCCAGAGCCGGCCCGAAGATCCGGACCAGACGTAGGTGGTTGCCCAATAAATAGGCGGCCACCGCCGCCCCAGCTGCAAAGCACAGCGGGACAAGACGGTATCGCTGACCTTCGTATGGAACGACCCGAATGAGGGCGATCCATCCCAGTGGCGTGGTCTGTGTCAGCCACGGCAGCAGCCCCAGCCGAGCACGAGAGGTAGCTGCCACCCAAGCCTCGTCCAGCCAGTACGGTCGGCTCAGCACATAGCCCACGTCGTGCACCAAGAACGTGGCGCACGCCACGAGGGTGGCCGTGGCCACGTCTGCAGCCCTCAACCAAGAGCCAGACGGCAAGGCGGCCGATGCCCCCGCTGGTGGGCTTGAGTCCTTGCTCGTGGTGGTCGTTCTCGACACTTACCGGCCAGATGTCATGGGAGTGTCGACATTTCCGGGCCTAGGGTAGTGACATGCTGGCGTGGATGGATCTGGAGATGACCGGCCTCGATCCCACCCGCGACGTGATCATCGAGATCGCCACCCTGGTCACCGACGACGACCTCAAGGTGGTGGCCGAGGGACCGGACCTGGTGGTGAGCGCACCACCCGAGGCGCTGGCCGGGATGGCCAAGGTGGTGCGCTCCATGCACTCCAAGAGCGGGCTGCTGGACGAGGTGGAGGCATCGACGGTCACCCTGGAGGAGGCCGGGGCGGCCACCTTGGACTTCATCAAGACCCATGTGCCCCAGCCGGCCAGTGCCCCGCTCTGCGGCAACTCGATAGGCACCGACCGGCGCTTCCTGGCCACCTATCTGGCTGACCTGGACTCGTACCTTCACTATCGCTGCGTCGACGTGTCCACCGTCAAGGAGCTGTGCCGGCGCTGGCATCCCGACGCCTTGAAGGGTGCCCCGGCCAAGGCCGGCGGCCACCGGGCCATGGACGACATCAGGGAGAGCGTGGCCGAGCTGGCTTGGTACAGAGAGACTATTTTTCGCTGACACTCCTGACATCAGTCCGATGGGTAGCCGCCCGACGGATGAGTAGGCGGCTCAGGCGGATGCGATTGTAACGCTGGGCGGCGATGCACGGCCCGTTGGCGGCCACCGCGTACATGGGCATGACCAGTGCCGCCCGCAGTGGGTTCCAGGCCAAGAAGACCGGGGCGGCCACGATGGCCAGCCAGTGGCCCAGCTCGGCCCGCCTGGTCTCCACCACGAACTGCTCCAGCTGGGCTGTCTTCCAACCGTGGAGGTGGCGCTTGTCGAATCCCCCGGCAAGGATGGTGCCCCCCTCGGGGAGATGGGGCTTCCAGCGCTGGATCCGCAGGCGCTGGTAGAGGCGTCCTCCGTCCTCTATGGCGCGCTCCCGCCACAACCAGGAGTCGCCTTGGTAGACGCGGTCGGGCAGGCAGTGGGCCAGGTAGCCGGTGGCGGAGTGGATCACCGCCCAGGCCACCAGATCGAGGGCGATGTTGGCCGGTTTGGAGAGGTTGGCCGGTTTGGAGAGGCTGGCCGGCTTGGCGAGCCTCAACTCACGGCCCGCCTGATGGGCACCGTTCTGCCCTTCCATCGAACCTGGCCCCCCAGCGCGGTGGCGGCCACCGATCGGGCGAAGATGGCCAGGAAGAAGGCCAGCGGTACCGGAAAGGCCAGAGCGGTGAGCGGCCCGAATCGCCCTACCCGGCGCAGCATCCACGCCAGCTGGGCGACGTAGGCAAGATACAGCCCAGTCGCCGGGCCGCGCCGGCACCGACCCATCCCGGCCAGGACCGCGTATCGGGCCGCCGAGATGGCGCCCGACAGCCAGGCCACCACCAGGACCAGAATGGCGGGGCGAACGATCCCCGCCCCGCTGGCCATGTTCTTGGTCCATCCCTCGGTCAGCTGGGCCAATCCCCCCGCGTACATCCGAAAGCTAACGGTACCCCGGCCCCCCAGTAGTCGCACCGGCAAGCCGGCCAGTGAGAAGCGCCGGGCCAGGGCGGCGTCGTCGAGTACAGCGCTGCGCACCCCGGCGTGGCCACCCACCGACTCGTAGTCGGCCCGGTCGCACACCAGGCACGGCCCAAAGGCGCCCACCGGGACCGCCCGCCCGGAGAGGGGAGTGAATGCCCCGGTGCCCATGGGGCCCACCAGGTTGAAAAAGGCGGACAGTCGCTCGTAGGGGCGCTTGGTGACATGGAAGGGCTGGACCGACACCAGCCCCCCGCCGCCCTGAGCCGCCAGCCCGCCCAGCAGCCGATCCAGCCCACCCGGCGCCACCACCGTGTCGGCGTCCAGGAACACCAGCACCTCGCCGCTCGCCAGCTCTGCTCCCCTGGCACAGGCCCAGGCCTTCCCGGTCCAGCCATCAGGGAGTGGGCCGGCGCTCACCACTTGGGCGCCGGCCGCCGCGGCCAGGGTGGCGGTGGCGTCGGTGGACCCGTCGTCGACCACCAACAGCTGGCCCGGCAGGGGAGTCTGGACGGTGAGGGAGTCCACCAGCGCCTTGATACCGGTCTCCTCGTTGCGGGCGGGCACCACCACCGAGACCCTGCTCGCCGGCCGGTTCTTGGCCGGGGGCAGCCCAGCTGAAGGCCCGGGCCCAGGCCGGGGCCGGGGAACCCGCCACAGCAGCCAAGCTCCCAGTGCCCAGCGGGCAATCTCCAGGCTCATGCAGGGCCGTCGGCGCGGCCGGGAGGTCACTGCCACGACTGTGATCCTGACATGGCCGCCACCATGGCTGGGTACGGTCGTAGCAATGACGCTCCCTGGAAAGACGTTCTTTGGAAAGATGGACTGTCGACCGCTGGGCGGTACTGGGATCAAGGTCAGCCCGCTGTGCCTGGGCACCATGATGTTCGGTTCGTGGGGCAACCCCGACCACCAGGAGTCGATCCGGGTCATTCGGGCTGCCTTGGACGCCGGCATCAATTTCGTGGACACGGCCGACATCTACTCGACCGGAGAGTCCGAGGAGATCGTGGGCCAGGCGCTGGCCGGTCGCCGTGACGAGGTGGTGCTGGCCACCAAGTTCCACGCCAGCATGGGCGAGGACCCCAACCAGTCCGGCAACTCCCGGCGCTGGATCGTCCGGGAGGTGGAGGCCAGCCTGCGCCGGCTGGGCACCGATCGGATCGACCTGTACCAGGTGCACCGCCCCGCCTTCGACACCGACATCGACGAGACCCTGGGCGCTCTTTCTGACCTGATTCACGCCGGCAAGGTGCTGGCCATCGGTAGCTCCACCTTTCCGGCGGAGGCCATCGTGGAGGCGCAGTGGATGGCCGAGCGGCGGGGACGGGAACGTTTCGTGTGCGAGCAGCCGCCGTACTCGATCTTTGCCAGAGGAGTGGAGGCGGCGGTCCTGCCCACCTGCCAGCGCTACGGGATGGCCGTGATCCCCTGGAGCCCGCTCAACGGCGGGTGGCTGACCGGCCGCTACCGGCGAGGGGTCGAGGCTCCCGGCGGGGGTCGGGCGGCCCGCATGCCCGAGCGCTACGACCCGGCCCTGCCGGCCAACGCCCGCAAGCTCGACGTGGTCGAGGAGCTGGAAAAGGTGGCTGCCCAGGCCGGCTGCTCGATGGTCCATCTGGCCCTGGCCTTCGTGCTGAGACATCCGGCGGTCACCTCGGCCATCATCGGGTGCCGCAATCTGGAGCAGCTGGAGGGACAGCTGGGGGCGACCGACGTCGTGCTGGACGACGAGGTGCTCGACCGCATCGACGAGCTGGTGCCACCGGGATCCAACGTCGACCCGGAGGACGCGGGATGGAAGCCTCCGGCCATCGAGTCGCCTGAGCTGCGCCGGCGCGACGCCAGCCGCTGAGCCAGCCCATCGAGTGGCCTGAGCTGCGCCGGCGCCACGCCAGCCGCTGAGCCAGCGTCGCCCGAGGGCCGTCCGACTCCTGAGCGTGGGTCACAGCACCCTGGATGCCGACGATCTAGCCCGTCGGCTGGCTGCTCGCTCCAGGGCGGTACTTGTGTGCGTCAGCTCTCATATTTGGAGCGGACGCACACAAGTACCCCGGCCCAGCGGCCCAGCGGCCCTGCGGCCCTGCGGACTGCGGCCCGGATTCGAGGGCCGCTCACGAGAGTCACACCCGTTGAATAGCCTGCGCCGAGTGGCCACCGAGCTCCCCACCGTCTCGCCCTACCTGCTCGACCGGGGCCCGACCATGTGCCGGCGCCGGCTGGCCGCCGTGCTGGGCGGCCGCCAGCCGAGCTACCGGGCGTTCACCCGGTGGCGGGTGCGGGATCCGCTGGTGGCCGGGGCGGAGGATGCCCAGGTAGCCCTGGGACTGCCTGACGTCTCCGCCTTCGTCGCTCCTCCTCATCTGGTGGCCGAGGAGCGGGCCGTCTTTCAGCAGGCCGCCAGGGGCTACGTGGCCCTGTTCTCGGATTCCCCGGCCCAGGTGGCTCTCGACCACGGCTGTCACCTCCCTACCCCCGACCGCCGGCGCCAGGTTCGCCTGGGAGGGGCCGTTGACCTGGTCCTCCGGCGGTCAGACGGCCAGGTGGAGCTGCGCCAGCTCGAGCTGTGGGGCCGACCAGTGTGTGCCGATCCGGACCGCAGCTGGGCGGTACTGGTGGCCGCCCTGCGCCTGGCCCCCTGGACGGCACGCCGGCCGCTGTTGGTCGTACACGCCGACCCGCTGCAGGGGCGGGATCAGCGCCACCTGGTCGAGGCCTCGGAGCACGACCAACTGGCTGACCACCTCGATGACCGGCTGGCCCTGCTCCGGCGACGGTCGGCTGACCCGGTGCCCGAGCCCGGTACGGACTGCGGGAGCTGCGACTTCATAGCCGACTGCCCAGCCCTGCGCCGGTGACCACGGTCGAGGTCGCTGCCAACCCGTGGGTTGGGCCGGTCCTGGCTCTCACCCCGTCTTCCGTCGAGGACTGGCAGCGCTGCCGGCGGCTGTACCGCACCCGGCACCTGCTGGACCTGGCGAATTCGGACCCACTCCATCGCCGCTCCACCGGCGTTGGCCTGGAGGTTCACCGCCTCCTCGAGATGGTGCACACCGAGGGATGCTGCGGCGACGTGGCCGCCACGTCAACCCTGGTCCGCCGGGGAGTGTCTCAGGGGAGCGGGGAGCCGGTCGGCAAGTTCGGTCCAGGCGGGAGGGCGGGATGCCGGATGAATGCCGATCTGATCCAGGGCTACCTCGCTCGCCACGCCTCCCGCTGCCCCGGGGCGGGCAGCACCTGGTCCGCCCACGAGCTCACCTTGGCCGCCTACCACCGGTCGAGATCAGAGCAGAGACCGAGTTCCCCGGCTGCGGGGACGCCGGGACCTGCCGGCGCTGCGCCTACGGGTCAATCTGCCTCGAGCGCACTGGCAATGGTGGTCCGACCGGACCGTAGCAACCGTCACCGGGTCCCGCGATGTCGCCCACCGTCCACGGGCTGGCCGCCGGGACCCCGTTCTCGATGTAGGGCATTGACGACCGTCCTAGGACTCGATTACGTTCCGGCTGGCTGCCACTTACCGGGGTGCTGGCAAGGTCAGGTCAGAGACGGTCTCAGGCACTGCCGACTTCACTACTCGAACTCGGGGCCGGTACTGCTCGGGTCGATCATTCCGGTGGCCGGCCCCAATGCCTGGCTCCACTTCCTTGACTTGCGCGTCTGAACGGTAGGCACCGGTCCGGCCCGGACAGTGCCAACAAACCGGCGGCACCCCCTAGCCCAGGACCAGTCAGCAGTCATCCCACCCACCCATGGCAGCCGGAAGCGGTGCGGTGCTACGGCCCCACCGAGGATGCCACCAGGGGCAATCCCTGGGCATCCTCGGGTTGTATCGGTCAGGTGCTGGCATTCGCACGACCAGCGTTGGCCGTCGCCAGGGCGGCCACCATGGCCTCCATGTGGTCGCTGTAGACGCCGCCGATACCCAGGGAAAGGGCCCATTCAAGAGATCTCCGGCTCTGGGCGTCCCACGCCAGGGTGATCAACTCATGGCTCAGGTAAGCCTCGACCATTCCGGAGTGCCACTGGTTGACCCGCAGGTTGACCGCATCGATACCGGCCCGGCGGAGGTCGGCGGCGTGGCCAGCAAGGTCGCGGCGGCGCCCGGAGGCACTGGTGGAGTGGACGAGGTGGGCCTGGCTGGCGCGGCGACGCCAGGACGCCAACTGGTCGATGCTCGGATGGCAAAGCCACAGTCGCTCGATGGCTCCCGCCGCCCGGGCCGCGCCGGTCACCGCGTCGACCGCCGCCGGGTCCAGAACGTCAAGGGACAGGTCGAAATTGGTGCCGCAGGCGGCGTAGAGGTCTTCCAGGCTGGGGATGAAGAGGGGAAGCTCGGCCCGGCGGAACGCACCGATGGCGCGCCGCTTACCCGACCCGGCCGTCCGGGACACCCGGCCGTCGTGGTCCAGGACGGCGACGCGGTCGGCGGTCAGCCACACATCGCTCTCCAAGCCGGCTGCCCCCAGGGCCAGGGCCAGGGCGAAGCCCTCGAGACTGTTGTCAGGGGCACGACCTCGCGCCCCGCGGTGGGCAAAGCCGATCGCTGGCCGCCGTCCCGACGCCACCGATCAGCGGTAGGTACGCCGGGGGAACACCCGTCCCGGTGAGGCCCGGTCCACGATGACCACCCCGTCGAGGTGATCCAACTCGTGCAGCAGGACTCTGGCCTCGAAGCTGTCAGCCTCGATCTCCACCGTTTGGCCATCCACGCCCAGCCCAGTCACCACGACCCTCGTCTGGCGTACGACGTCAGCAGTGAGATCGGGCACGCTCATGCAGCCTTCTCGGCCCCCTACCGGGTCCTCCCCCGAGGACAGGATGGGATCGAACAGGACAATGAGACCATGGCAGGATCTGGCCTTGGGATGACCGGTGACGTCGGCCACCATGGCCCGGACCCCCACCCCAATCTGAGGAGCAGCCAACCCCACGCAGGCGGGAGACGCTCGCATGGTGTCGAGCAGGTCGGTGGCCAGTGCCAGTGCCGCCTCGTCGATCTTGCCGACCGCCGTCGCAGGGCGGCTGAGCCGGGGATCAGGCAGACGCAGGACGGGGCGGATGGTCATGTCGATCCAGGGAATTTAGGGACGATTGAGGGACGATTCAGAGGGCGAGATGACGCACTAAAGGATGTCCGGCTGCGCCGGGTGAACCACGCACGCCACCGCCAGCTCCCGCGACAGACCGTCAAGCCGTTCCTCCAGGGCCGCGCCGTCTACGGCCGCGGGCAGAAGAACGTCGAGCACCATTACATACACCGGCTCATCTGGCTGGCCTATCACCCGGGTGGTCATGTCCACCACGTTGGCCCCCGCCTCGGCCAGGCTGGCAGTGATCTGGTGCACGATACCGGGATGGTCGGCGCCATGGACCGAGACCGTCCATGCCTCACCCGCTTCCTCCGGCACCACCACCTCCGAGACGGAGCGCGCGCTGACGGCCAATCCTCGCTGCTCGGACGGCACCGACAGGGCGGCCTCCAATCCGGGGCCATCAAGGCCGGGCGGCGCATCTACCAGCATCATCATGGCGAAGTGGCCCCCCAGGATGGTCATGGCTCCGTCCTCCAGGTTGCAACCCTGCTCCATGAGCACGCCAGCGAGGGCCGCCACGATCCCTGGGCCGTCCCTGCCAACCACCGAGATGGCCAGATGCGACACGGCCCATACGGTAGTCTTGCCCGCAGCAGGAGTGCCCCGTTTGGAAGCGCGGTGCCCCGACCGGCTGTGCTGCTTGACATCCACAGGTAGCTGGGGTAGAACTCCGGCACGCTCGCGCAGAGCAACTGGACGAGCGGCGGGCAATCTCGGTAGAGAGACAACATCTGGGGGCCACGAAGGACATCGTCAATGAGCGGCCGTGGCCCGTCAGAAGCCCTCATGCAGTGGTATGGCTCTCTTTAAGCGAGGGAGCGCGGTAGAGTCCGATCTGCGGGCTCGTCATAATCCAGCCAGGCAGCATCCAACAGCAAGGGAGAACAACGAATGTTGAGTCCAGGTAAGAAGGTTACGCGTTATGTCGGATTGCTCGCCTTGGGTGGTTCACTGACCACCGTCGGCTTCGCTGGCGCCAGCGCGCTGTCGTCGGCCAGTAGCTGCACCAGCGGCCGGGCCGGCACCACCCTGTGCAACCAAGGCGGCAACGCCGGGCGGGGCGGTAACGCCCGTGTTGGACGGGCCGGCAACGGCGGCAATGCCGGCAACGGCGGCTCCACTGGCGGCAACGGTGGCACCGGCGGTGGCGGCGGCGCCCAGCAGAGCAACAGCGCAAGCTTCGGCGGTAACGGTGGAGCCTCCTCCAGCGGCTCCAGCAGCGCCCGCGGCCGCGACAGCTTCAGTGGGAGTGGCAACAGCCGCGGCGGTAACGGTGGTACCAGCACCAGTCGGGCGACCGGGCGTGCCGGTAACGGCGCTGCCGGAGGTGCCGGTGGTACGGCGACCAGTGGCCGCAGCGGTTCTGGCGGTGCCGGTGGCGCTGGCGGCACGTCAGTCGGTGGCTTCTCCACCGGCGGTGACGCGACCAACCCTGCCGGATAGTTGGCTTGGCGGCCAAGGACGGGGCCCTTTAGGTCTCCGTCCTTGGCCGCTCGGAGTTATGATTCGCTGATCAAGCTGCACCAAATTCAAACTTCAAGGGAGAACATCAATGTTAAGTCCAGGTAGGAAGCTCACTCGTTATGTTGGCCTCGTCGCCCTGGGTGGCTCGCTGAGCACCGTTGGGTTCGCTGGAGCCAGCGCACTGTCATCGGCCAGTCAGTGCACCAGTGGCCGCGCCGGTCTTACCGCGTGCAACCAAGGCGGCAACGCCGGAAGGGGTGGCAACGCCACCGTTGGTCGCGCTGGTAATGGCGGCAGCGCCGGCAACAATGGCTCCGTCGGCGGCAATGGCGGCACCGGCGGTGGCGGTGGCGCCCAGCAGAGCAACAGCCTCAGCGTGGCCGGCAACGGCGGCAGGTCCAGCAGCGGCGCCACCAGTGCCACCGGGAGGCACAGCACTGGCATTGGCGGCAACAGCCGTGGCGGCAACGGAGGCGGGAGCACCAGCAGGGCCACCGGGACAGCCGGTAATGGCGCGGCTGGCGGTGCCGGCGGTAGGGCCAGCAGTGGCACCAGCGGTTCTGGCGGTGCCGGTGGCGCTGGCGGCACGTCGATCGGTGGCTTCTCCACCGGCGGCGGCGCTACCAACCCTGGCTGACTCCATTAAGGAACACTTTGGCGGGCCTCGTTGCCCGCAGCAAATGATCACAGAGCGGTGGCCTGAAGGCCACCGCTCTGTGTCGTCAAGGGCCGGCTCGATGCCTTGCCCATCGCTTCCCATGGGAGCAGTTCGTCGGTTAGCCGATACCTATGGGCCATCCTCCGGGCGTAAACTGGGCACCTATGCGGCTGCCGGCAGGAGTGCGGCCGACGCGTCATTGGTGTGACGCCAGGGGATACCGAACGGGGGCAGGCCAATGAGGCCTGGGAAGAGGATCTGGTGGCTGGGGCTGGCGCTGGCGGCGGTCATGTTGCTGGTGGTAGTGCCCGCCATCGCCTTCGCCGCCCATCATGGAGGCGGCAATGGCTCTCGAACAGGCAACGCACAGCCGGTGGCCTGCCAGCCGACCGGCAGCCCGGGAGCACCGGGCACCCCGGGCGCTCCCGGACAGGGTGCAACCGGCGGAGGTGGAGGCTCGGGTGGGGCAGGGGGAGACGCGTCGGGTCCGGGATCAGGGAGTTGCACGAGCAATACTCCTGTTACCGGTGGGCCCTCCGCGGCCGGGGGTAACGGAGGAGCAGGGGGTAACGGTGGCTCAGCCATCAACCGCGGGTCGGGTGGCAACGGTGGTAACGGCGGCAGGGGGGGCTCGGCGGTCGGCGACGGCACAGGTGGCGACGGTGGTGCCGGGGGTGCGGGTGGATCAGCCAGCAACGGCGGGTCAGGTGGTAATGGGGGCGATGGCGGCTCCGCGGCCAACGGCGGCGCAGGTGGTGCCGGGGGTGCGGGTGGCTCAGCCATCAACGGCGGCTAGCGACGCGACCGCCCAGTACCAGGCGCTGGCTCCACCGGCCGCCGCCACCCGAGCCCCCAATGGGTCCGCCGGCCTGGCCGAGCACCGCCGTCTGCGGCGCAAAAAGCGTCGGAGGCGCTCAGCCGTGGGTCTGGTGGTGGCGCTCGCCGTGGGCGCCGTCCTGGCCACCCTGGTCAAGGTCTTGGCTTTCCAGTTTTTCGAGGTGCCCTCAGCTTCCATGGCGCCGACACTGCAGGTCGGGGACCGGATCCTGGTGCAAAAGTTCAACATCAACCGGGGTCAGCTTCACCCGGGTGACATCGTCGTGTTCCACCGGCCGCCCACCGACCAGGTTGATCCCAACATCGCCGACGTGGTGAAGCGGGTCGTCGCCCTGCCCGGCCAGGTGGTGGGGTCAAGCAATGGTCACCTGATAGTCGATGGTCAGGCGGCGGCCGAGCCCTACCTGCCGCCGAGTGCGGTCACCACCAAAGTGCCTACCGAAAGGGTCCCCGCCGGCCACTACTTCGTCATGGGCGACAACCGGCAGGACTCCTACGACAGCCGGTTCTTCGGGCCCATCCAGGGGTCGTCTGTCGTGGGCCGAGTGGTCGCCCAGGTCTGGCCGCCATGGGCGTTTCATCTCTTCTGAGGGCTGGCCGGCGACGTGCCAGCCACGGGATCCCGCCGATTCTTGACGGACGGCGTAACGTCGGGCATAATCTCCGGGTCGCCGGACCACCGGCGAGCTGGGGTACCTGTGTCATCGATGGCCCATTCTGGGCTGATATTGCCAAGCGAGCACAACAGCCAAAGGAGAAATGGGAATGTCGGATTCAGGTAAGAGAATCTCCCGCTACATCGGACTGGTCGCCCTGAGCGGATCGTTGACCACCTTCGGGTTGGTGGGCGTCAGCTCACTGGCCTCGGCGACGACCAACGGAGGCCCCACCAGTGGCAGTTCCACTGGTGGTGGCGGCAGCATCAACGGCGGCACCAGCGACAACGGCGGCGGCGGTAATATCAACGGCGGCAGCAGCAGAAACGGCGGCGGCGGGAACATCGGTGGCGGCAACAGCGACAACGGCGGCGGCGGGAACATCGGTGGCGGCACCACCACTACCAAGGCGCCCACCACGTCGAGCACCTCGACCACCCGGCCAACCACCACGACCACCCGGCCAACCACCACCACTACCAAGGCGCCCACCACGTCGAGCACCTCGACCACCCGGCCAACCACCACGACCACCCGGCCAACCACCACGACTACCCAGGCGGTAACCCACGGCACCGTGGTTGTACCCGTGCATCGCGTAGTTGTGCCCGCCCACCGTGTGAGCACGGTCGTCCATGGGGTAACGGTCTCAAACCTGGTTCCCGCCCAGGTGGAGACGGTCAGTTCGGGCGCCGCTCCCAGCTCGGCTCTGGCCTTCACCGGCCTCAACAGCCTGTGGCTGTCGCTGAGCGCCCTGATGCTCCTGTTCATGGGGGCTGCCCTGCTCCAGTTCGGGCGACCCGGCTCGGCCCACGCCATGTCCATGCGTAAGCAGCTGGCGACCATCTGGGGCCATAGCACCGACTGACACGGCTTCCGCTGAGCGCGGCCCCGCCCGCTCAGCCCAGTACGACTGAGACCCCGGTCACTGGTTCCCTCGAGGGAACCAGTGACCGGGGTTTTGGCTGCTCAGCGTGGTCGAGACCTGGGCAAAGCCGGTCCTGTCGTCACCGCGGCGCACCTGCCATCGGGCAGCACCAACGGTGAAAGGGGGCATCGCCGCTCGATGCGGGAGTGCTTCTTTTTCGCGAATTGCTTGGCGCTCAGGAGCACCCGCTGGTGGTGCCGCAGCTGGGGCAGACGAAGCAGGCGCCGGCTCGCTGCATCACGTTGCCGCACTGCATGCAGTAGGGCGCGTCCCGGGCCTCCGCCGGGATCGAGGTGACCGGCCCCACCATGCCGGCCTCCACCACTCCCGCACTCGGCGTGGTCAGCTCCTCCACCCCGGGCAGGGTGGGCTGGATGCGCTCCTCGGTGGTCTGGATACCCAGCTCCACCCGGTCGACCAGCGGCAGGTAGTCGACCGCCAACCGCCGAAAGATGTAGTCCACCAGGCTGGCCGCTATCCGCACCTCGGGGTCGTCGGTCATGCCTGCCGGCTCGAAGCGCATGTTGGTGTACTTGCGCACCAAGGTGGCCAGGGGCACCCCGTGCTGCAGGCCCACGCTGATGGCGATGGAGAAGGCATCCATGACGCCGGCCAGGGTCGAGCCCTGCTTGGACACCTTCATGAACACCTCACCGGGACGGCCGTCGTCGTACTCCCCTACCGTCACGTAGCCCTCGCAGTCGGCCACCCGGAACTTGAAGGTGCTGGACCGCCGGCGCCGGGGCAGGCGCTCCCGGATGGGTTGGCGGACCACCACCGTCTGGCGCAGGAGGGCCTGCTCCAGCTCGGCCACCTTGCCGGCCAGCTCCTGGTCGTGGGCCTCGGCCTCCGAGGCCGGTGCTTCGAGGGCCAGCTCGTTCTTGGTGGTGGACAGCGGCTGGCCCACCTTGCAATTGTCCCGGTAGACGGCCACCGCCTTGATCCCGAGCTTCCAGGCATCGAGGTGCAGCTGCTCGATGTCCTCCACCGTGGCGCTCTCGGGAAGGTTGACCGTCTTGGAGAGGGCTCCACTGATGAACGGCTGGACGGCGCCCATCATCTTGATGTGGCCCCGGTAGTGGATGGTGTTGTCCCCCATCGAGCAGGCGAAGACGGCCATATGGGCTGCATCGAGGTGGGGGGCACCCACTATGGAGTTGTGCTGGTTGACGTAGGCCACGATCTCGGCCACCTGATCGTCCTGGTAACCGAGACAGCGCAGGGCCCGGGGCACGGTCTGGTTGACGATCGACATGGTCCCCCCGCCCACCAGCTTCTTGGTCTTGACCAGGCTGAGGTCGGGCTCGACACCGGTGGTGTCACAGTCCATGAGCAGGGCGATGGTCCCGGTGGGGGCCAGTACCGAGGCCTGTGAGTTGCGCACTCCATGGCGCTCACCCAGCTCCACCGCAGTGTCCCAGGCCTCCTGGGCGGCCGACAGCAGCTCGGTTGGGACCAGCTCCTCGTCGATGAGGGCCACCTCGTAGCGGTGCATTCGCAGCACGCCCAGCATGGCCTCGGAGTTATCGTGGTAGCCGGCGAAGGGGCCCATCCGGGCCGCCGTGCGGGCCGAGGAGGTATAGGAGTGCCCGGTGAGCAGGGCGGTGATGGCCGCCGCCCAGGCCCGCCCGGCATCAGAGTCGTAAGGCAGGCCCTGAGCCATCAGCAGCGCTCCCAGGTTAGCGTAGCCGATGCCGAGCTGGCGGAACCGTCTCGACGTCTCGGCGATCTTCTCGGTCGGGTAGTCGGCGTTGCCGACCAGGATCTCCTGAGCCGAGAACACCACCTCGGTGGCCGCCCTGAAACCCTCGACGTCGAAGCTCCCACCCTCCTCCAGGAAGCTGAGCAGGTTGAGGCTGGCCAGATTGCAGGCCGAGTTGTCGAGGTGCAGGTACTCGGAGCATGGGTTGCTGGCCGTGATCCGCCCGGCGTTGGGGGCGGTGTGCCAGCGGTTGATGGTGGTGTCGAACTGCATGCCCGGGTCGGCGCACTCCCAGGCTGCCTTGGCGATCTGGCGAAAAAGGTCCCTGGCCCGAACCGTCTTGATGACCTCTCCAGTCGTCACCGCCCGCAGCTCCCATGGGCCGTCGTCTTCCACCGCCCGCATGAGCTCGTCGGTGACCCTCACCGTGTTGTTGGCGTTCTGGTACTGGATGGAATGGCTGTCCTTGCCGTCGAGGTCCATGTCGAAGCCGGCGTCGCGCAGCGCCCGGGCCTTGCGCTCCTCGGTGGCCTTGCACCAGATGAAGTCCTCCACATCGGGGTGATCGGCATCCAGGATGACCATCTTGGCGGCGCGTCTTGTCTTTCCGCCTGACTTAATTGTTCCGGCCGAGGCGTCGGCCCCCCGCATGAAGCTCACCGGGCCCGATGCCGTGCCTCCTCCGGCCAGCAGCTCCTTGGAAGAACGGATGTTGGACAGGTTGACCCCCGACCCCGATCCCCCCTTGAAGATGGTCCCCTCCTCCACATACCAGTTGAGGATGGAGGCCATGTTGTCCTCCACGGCCAGGATGAAGCAGGCCGCCGCCTGGGCCGGCACCCCCTGCACCCCGATGTTGAACCAGACCGGCGAGTTGAAGGCAGCCCGCTGGTGGACGATCAGGTACTTGAGCTCGTCGGAGAAGACCTCCGCCTCGGCCTTGTCCGCGAAATAGCCGTCCTGGAGGCCCCAGCCGGTGATGGTGTCCACCACCCGATCGGCCACCTGGCGCAGCGACCACTCCCGCTCGGGGGCGCCCAGCGTGCCCCGAAAGTACTTCTGGGACAAGATGTTGGTGGCGTTCACGCTCCAACTGGCCGGTACCTCCACCCCCAGCTGCTCGAAGGCGACCGCGCCGTCCCGGTAGTTGGTGATGCGGGCGTCTCTGCGCTCCCAGACCACCGTGTCGTAGGGATGCACTCCCTCGGTGGTGAAACGGCGCCGGATGGCGATGCCGGCATGCTGGGAGACAAGTTGTTGGGAGGTGATGGTCATCCGCTGGGATCTCCTGAAAAGAACGAGGGTATGGCGACCCAGCCGCTCGGGGCGTTCCTATCACACCGGATTGGCTGCTCGACCTGGGTCACGGAGGGGCTTGTAATTACAGCATGGTAACTAGACCTCGTCAAGGGGTCATTGCTCTGCGGAGCAATGGCGTCTGGCCCCACCTCTGGGCCGGTGACGGGCCCCCACCGCGGCTACCGTGCCAGCCATGGTCGCCGTAGTCGCCATTGATGCCGGCACCACCGGCATCCGCGCCCAGGCGGTCGACGAGCTCGGTAATGTCGTCTGCCAATCCTACCGGGAGCTCACCCAGCACTACCCCCGACCGGGCTGGGTGGAGCACGATCCAAACGAGATCTGGACAAAGGTCGAAGCTGCCCTGGCCGAGGTGGTCACCCAGCTGGAGGACCGCAACTCCGGACCACCAGCGGCCATTGGTATCACCAACCAGCGGGAGACCGTGGTGGTCTGGGACCGCCGGACCGGCAGCCCCCTTCACCGGGCCATCGTGTGGCAGGACCGGCGCACGGCCGCCCGCTGCGGCGCCCTGGCCGAGTCTGGCCACCTGGCCCTGGTCCGGGCCCGTACCGGGCTCTTGCTCGACTCGTACTTCTCGGCCACCAAGTTGGCGTGGCTGTTCGAGGAGGGCGGCGTGGAGCTGGGACCTCATGTGGCCTTTGGCACCGTCGACTCCTGGGTCCTTTGGAACCTGACCGGCGGGCCCCCCGGCGGCGTGCACGCCACCGACCCGTCCAACGCCAGTCGCACCCTGCTCTACGACATCCACCAGCGCCGCTGGTCGGTCGAGATGCTCGAGCTGTTCGGGCTCCCCGCCCGCATCCTGCCCGAGGTCCTCCCCTCCAGCGGGCGCCTGGGTACCGTCTCGCCCCAGGTGGTCGGAGGTGGCCTGGCCGGCGTGGCGATAAGTGGCCTGGCCGGCGACCAGCCGGCAGCCCTTTTTGGCCAGGCCTGCTTCGAGCCGGGCATGGCCAAGTGCACCTACGGCACGGGGAGCTTCGTGCTCATGAACGCCGGGCCCCAATGCCCGCCGCCGGCCGACGGTCTGCTCACCGGGGTGGCCTGGGAGCTGGGCACGGGCGAGGTTGCCTACGCCTTGGAAGGAGCCATCTTCGCCGCCGGCTCTGCCATCCAGTGGCTACGCGACGGCCTGGGAATCATCGCCGAAGCTTGCGAGGTGGAGGCCCTGGCCGCCAGCCTGACCGATGCCGAGGGCGTCTACCTGGTGCCGGCCTTCACCGGCTTGGCCTGCCCCTGGTGGGATCCGCACGCCCGGGGCACCGTGGTGGGGCTGTCCCGGGGCACTGGCCGGGCCCACCTGGCCCGGGCCGCGGTGGAGGCCATGGCCTACCAGACCCGCGACGTAGTGGAAGCCATGTCCGGGGTTGGGAACAGGGCCACTGCCGGCGCTCCCGGGAACGGGACCGCCAACCTTCCCGGGGACGGTGCCGCCGCCCAGGGCAGATCTCCCTCTGTCCTGCGGGTGGACGGGGGAGCGTCGGTCATGGATCTCCTGCTGCAGCTACAGGCCGACCAGCTCCAGGTCCCGGTGGCCCGCTCCCGGGTACTGGAGACGACAGCCCTGGGCGCCGCCTGGCTGGCTGGCCTGGGCGAGGGAGTCTGGTCGTCCATCAGCGAGCTGGCGGGCCTGTGGGCTCTGGATGTGGAGGTCGCCCCCCGGGCCAGCCGGGCCGGCGCCAACTCCCGCCACGCCGGCTGGCTCCGGGCCGTCGAGCGGTCCCGCCACTGGGCTGGAACCGGACCGCCATCAAGTGACCGCCCCACTCTGGCGGTCCGTGAGCCCGGCCCCGGTGGTCCTGTCATAGCCGGGTGAGGGTCCGCCGCAGGCTGCGAACTGCCTGACCGATGCGCTTCTCGTTCTCGATGAGCGCAAAACGCACGTGGCCGTCGCCCCCAGGCCCGAACCCCATCCCCGGCGAGCACGCCACCTGGCCCTCCGAGACCAACAGCTTGGCAAAGTCGAGCGAGCCCATCTCCCGGTAGGGCTCGGGGATCCGGGCCCAAACGAACATGGTGCCCTTGGGCTTGGCCACCGGCCAGCCGATCCGGGCCAGACCCTCGCACAGGGCGTCACGGCGCCCGTGGTAGAGCTCGTTGACCGCCTTGGGATAATCGGGGGCCTCGTTCATGGCCACGGTGGCGGCGATCTGGATGGGCTGGAAGGTGCCGTAGTCGAGATAGCTCTTGAGCTTGGTCAGGGCGGCCACGATGGTCGGGTTCCCCACCATGAAGGCCACCCGCCACCCGGCCATGGAGAACGATTTGGTCAGGGTGTACAGCTCCACCGCCACGTCCTTGGCCCCTGGCACCTGCAGGATGGACGGCGGCACGTAGCCGTCGAAGGCGGTGTCTGAGTAGGCGAAGTCGTGGACCAGCACCACCTCGTGCTCCCGGGCGAAGTCCACCATCCGGGTCATCCAGGCCAGGTCCACGCAGGCCGTGGTGGGGTTGTGCGGGAAGGACAGCACGATGACCCGGGGCTTGGGCCAGGTCGACTCCCACGCCGTCATCAGATTCGCGAAAAATCCCTCCTCCGCGCTGGCCTCCTCTCCCCCCCCCACGTCTGCCGCCCCCGCCGGCGCATCCTGCGGGTCGCCCAGGCGCACCTGCTGCACGTCTGCCCCGGCGAACAGGGGAGCGTAGACATGGATGGGGTACGACGGCGAGGGCACCAGGGCGGTGTCGCCCGGGCCGACCAGCACCCACATGACATGGGAGAGGCCCTCCTTGGCCCCGATGGTGGCCACCACCTCGGTGTCGGGGTCGAGGTCCACCCCGAACCGGCGCAGGTAGAGGTCGGTCAGGGCCAGGCGCAGCTTGGGGATGCCCCGGCTGGCCGAGTAGCGGTGGTTGCGCGGGTTGTGGACGGCCTCGGCCAGCTTGTCCACCGCCACGTCGGGTGAGGCGATGTCCGGATTACCGAAGCCGAGGTCGATGACGTCGTCGCCCGCCCGGCGAGCCTGCATCTTGAGCCCATCGATGATGCTGAACACGTAAGGCGGCAGCCCGTTGATCCGGCGCAGCTCCATGACCCCAGGTTACCGCGCCCCTGTATCGACGTCAGAGGATTACCGTCACTGCTGCGCAGGGCCAAAGGTGTCAGTACCGCAGGAGGGCGCCGATACGACCGAGCACGTCGAGGTCGGCGTTGTCCCGGCAGGTCACCACCCGGCCGCCTCGGGACAAGGTGAGCCCGATCGCCTCTTCCACCACGTCGTCGACCTGGTCCATGTCGCCAGGACAGACCGGGCAGCGTCGCCCCACGCCGGCCAGGTGGTCACAGGCCGGGCACCGCCAGCCGGGTGCGGCGAAGCCGGTCGACACCACCAAGGTGGCGACCCGCCGCTCGACCAGAGCAGCCAGCACCGCAGCCAGGTCAGCCACCCCCATCCCGGTGGCCATACCCTCCCGCAGCTCGCTCACCACGGCCGCCTCCTGGGAATGGCGCAGCTCCTCCTCGACCTCCTGAACGATCTGGCGGATCTCACGGTCCTTGGCGGTGAGGGGAATGGGGCGCGCCGCCACTACCCGGTCTCGCAGGTAGGAGTGCAGCTCATGCCTGAGGTCACTGACCATCTCCTCGGGGGTGCCGAGGATCAGGTGGTCGAATCCGTCGTCCTGGAGCACCGAGAAGGCCAGGCCGCGGCCCGGCGGAGGTGGTGCTGGGCAGCTGCCGCCTGATGGTGGTGGACATGGTCGCGGTCCCAGTCGCCACCGTCGTCCTCGTGGCGAGGCAGTGCGTCGAAGCGTTCCTCGGATCTGACCATCTCACCCATCTGTACCACCAGCACCCTGGCTCGCTGACGGTCGGCCAGCAGGACCGCAAAGCGTCTGTGCTGTTCACACAAGAGCTCCAGCTGCGCCAGCTGAGGGCTTTGGTTGACCACCAGCTGGTCCCGCACCGGCACCGCCAGGTCGATCACCTCCCACCACCCGGCCCCTGAGCACGAGAAGATGGCCAACCCACGGATCCCCGAGCGGTCCAATCCTCCCCCCACGTAGGCCTGGATGCGGTCGAGATCCTCGGCCACCTCAGTTGCGCCGGCCGGGCGGCCCGCGGAGCTATTGCCGGCCTCCCGGGCCTGACGGACCAGGCGCTCGAGTTGGCGCCGGTAGTCACTGGGGCGCACCCGATGGCTGCCGTCCACGTCGAGATAGAGCGAGACCACCGGAGCGCCGCCGCTCTCCAGCCCGGCCAAGGTGCGGACTGTGTCCTTGCTCACGGCCACCAAAGGAACCTCCCATGTCGCTTGGGAGCAGCCTACGCCGCGGGTCCCTGGCGCCTGCGGAGCAATGCCCCTTCACTCCTGGGGAGCGGTGCTGTGCAGACAGTGCGAAGCACCTTTACCCCTGCGGAGCAGTGCCGTGCGCCCAAGCCTCCAGGATGAAGTCATCCTCGACATGGTGGACCAGCCGCGACAGGTCTGGACGAGCCCCGATTAGCCGATGGGCCTGGTCGCCGGTGAGCGGGTAGTTGGTGGGTCCCCGCCAGTGAACGGCCATCAGGGTGCCCCCCGCCTCCAGCGTACGGTGGACTCGTCCCAGGAGCTCTCCCAACTCCTCCCGGTCGAAGTAGTAGGCGACCTCGCTCAGCACCACCAAGTCGAACGTGGTCTCCGGCCAGTCCTCCGGAACCGTCAGCTCAGCCACCTCGACGTTGGCCAACCCAGCCGTGCGAGCCCGAGCCTGCTCGGCCGCAGCTGGTATCCCGTCGACCGCCAGCAGATGCTCGCAGCGGGCGGCCAGCAACCGGCTGAGCACCCCTATGGAGCAACCCGGCTCGAACCCTGATCGGTACCGGGAATGGGGCAGGGCGGCCACCGTGAGGGCATACTTACGCGCCTCATAGCATCGGGTGGCCAACCCCCAGGGGTCAGGATCCTCCCCATACAGATCCTCGAAGTAGCTCCTCCTCATCCTGGTCAGGCCAGCACCACCTCAAACGGCCGGCGAAAACGAGCCAGGACGGCGGCCGGCAACGGCGCGGTGTCGCCCGCATCGGGACTCAAGGCGGTGACCTGGGTGACAAAGGCCCTGGTAGCCCAGCGCTTGCGGGCCAGCTCGCGCCGGGACAGCTCCACTCGTCGGGCCGACTCCCATCCGATGTCGCCGGAGCTGGGGGTGGCCCAGTGCCAGGCCCACACCAGGTACTCGACCAGGACGGTGGCCCGGTCGGCACACGCAGCCGCCCCGGCCCGCCCGACGGCGTCGTGGTCCGGGTGGCCATCGTGGCACCAGGGGACCAGGCAGAGAGTGGCTGGTCCCCTGGGCTGGCCTCCCGGGCCAGCTGTGTCCCCGGGCTGGCCTCCCGGGCCAGCTGTGTCCCCGGGCTGGCCTCCCGGGCCAGCTGTGTCCCCGGGCTGGCCTCCCGGGCCAGCTGTGTCCAGGCGTTCTTCCAATGCCTGCCTGAGGTGCTCCTCCTGCTGGAAGACGGCGCCGTCTGGCAGCCCGAGCCGGCTCACCCGAACTGGTCGGACACCGAGGCGATCGAATGCCGTGTCCCTTTCCTGGCTCCGCCTGGTCACCAGGTCATCGGGCGAGATCCGGGTCGAGCGAGGGTGTGATGCCTCACCGTCGGTCACCGCCACCATGTCGACCACCCAGCCGGCCCTGTCGAGTTGCTGGAGCAGCCCTCCCACGCCCAGGACTGCATCGTCAGGATGGGGAGCAACTACCACCACCCGGCCCGGCTCCCCCGGTTCGAAACGGGGGAGGCTGTCCAACAGGTCGCCGGCTCGCCAAGTGCGCTCGTCGATGCCAAGGTCGTCGGGACCGACCTTCAGCTCCACTGGCTTGGTCAGGGCGCCGCTGTCTTTCGGGCTGCCGCTGTCTCTCGAGCTGCCGCTGTCCTGGTCACGGCGTCACTGCCCGCGGGGTGCCAGCTCGACCCTGGCCCGTAGCTGGCGGAGGGCGGTATGCATGATACGGCCCTCGGCCTGGCGCTTGAGGAAGCCCGGCAGCGGCACCTTGAGCTCCACTGTCAGTCGGTAACCGACCTCGGTGTCTCCCTCTTGGGTAGGGGTGAGAACGTAGGCCCCGTCCAGGCTGGAAGTCAGGTCACCTGCGGTCTGCGCCCAGGACAACTGGCCGGGCAATCCGCTGTAGTCGTAGGCCAGTGTGTAGCTCGTGCTGCGACCAAAGGCGGCCACTCGGTAGGCCACCTCGGTGGGCCGGCCCTGCGAGTCCCGCTGGAGAATATTCACCTCCTTGATGTCCCCAGCCCATTCGGGGTAGTGCTCAAAGTCGGTGATCGTGTCCAGGCAGCGCTCGGGATCGGCCCGCATGATCAGGCGTTCGGTGGCATTCTCGGCCACTGGGCTTCCCTTTCGCTGGTGGGCTGGCGACCATCCAGTCACCTCCCAACCGTGATCGTAGCAAGCGGCGCCACGTGGCCTCTCAGCCGCTACCCGGCCGCTCCTTCAAACGCTTCTTCCAGCCGTCTGGACAACCGGTCGTAATCGAACTCGGCGATGGCCCTTTCCCGCGCCGCATTACCCAGCCGAGCCCGCAAGGTGGGGTCGTCGACCAGGCGAGCCAGCGCTCCCAGGGCCTCCTGGCAGTCGTTTGGGCGGTGCACGACCAGGCCGGTCCGCTCGTGGAGCACCGCCTCGGCGGATCCCCCGCTGCTGCCTGCCAGCTGAGCCACCCCGGCCGCCGCCGCCTCCAGGAAGACCACCCCAAATCCCTCCTGCTCCAGGCCTGCCCAGCGCGTGCGGCACAGCATGGCGAACACGTCACCACATCCGTAGAGGAGGGGAAGATCCTCTGTGCCGACTGGACCAAGGAGTCGGACCGGAGCACGCGATGCCGTGATCTTGCGCTCCAGCCGCTGGCGGTCCCGACCATCACCAGCGATGACCAGCCTCAGCTCGGGATGATCGGCTACCAGGCGATCCACAGCCTCTATGAGGGTGTCCAAGCCCTTGCGAGGGACCAGGCGGCTCACGCTCACCACCAGGCAGGCGTCACGGGGAATGGCGAAATGGTCCCTGGCCGCCCCTTGCTCAGCCGCCGGCAGCGGTCTGAAGCGATGGTGGTCCACTCCGGGAGGCACCACCACGGTCGGCGGCATATGCCCGCCTGCCACCCGACGGCCCTCGGTGGCCGGATATCCCCCCGCTGCCACCACCAGGACGGCATGGCTCAAGACCTTGGACAGGGCGGTGCTGGCCCCGGGCAGCCGACCAAATACGGTGACCTCTGCCCCGTGCAGGACGACCGCGTACGGGATCTGCAGCCAGGGCCCGACCAGGCCCACCGGCAGAGCTGGGTCGAGGACAACCAGGTTGGCTCCCATCTCAGTCGCCAGTGCCCGGATCCTCCTGGCCAGTGCCGGCGTGGGCGTCAACATGGCAGCATCCACCCGCTCGATCCGGTAGGGCTGCTGTCGGTCGAAGCCACTGGCCTCAGGGTGGTCGGTGGTCAGCACGGCAAATGACTGGCTGGGCAGTCGCCTCCACAGCTCCCAGAGATACGACTGGATCCCCCCAACCTTGGGCGGGAAGTCGTTGGTGACCAGGAGGTGAGTCACACCGGAGGAGAGCCGTGGGTCGGCGTTGGGAGTTCAGCGTCTTGAGGCAAGCCTCTGGTCGCCTCGAGCTCGGCCCTCACTTCCGGGTCGGTCTCCGCCCCCCACAGCGGTGCCAACAGATCACCGCGGCCCAACTCGGCCGATGCCCACACGGCATGGCCCCGAACCACGGGATCTGGATGGAACAGGGCCTTCTCCAGGGCTGCGACCACCCGGGCATCGTTGCCGTCGCCCACGTTGCCCAGGGCCACCAGAGCGTTGCGGCGAAGGTAGCGGGCCTGGCGGCGCGGAATGTACCAACGCCCGAACCGCTCCAGGAGCTCGGAGTCGGAGCAGTCAAGCATCTCCACCAGGTCCACCTGGGGCTGGTCGTCAGGGTCGGCAGACGGTGATGGATGGTGACGTTCGGCAGCGCGGTTGGGAGGACATGCCTCCTGGCAGGCGTCGCAGCCATAGATGCGCCCTCCCAGGGAAGCCCGGTAGGCGGTGGGGAACCAGCCGGGAGCCTCCAACAACCAGGCCAGGCAGCGCCGGGCATCGAGGATCCCGGGCGCTATGAGGGCTCCGGTCGGACAGGCCGCCAGGCACCTGGTACAGGCACCGCATTGGTCGCCCACCAGGTCGGCCGGGCCGTCGAGGGGCGCGTCGGTGACCACCGACCCCAGTACGAACCAGGACCCCCGTCCCGGGATCAGCAGGAGGGTGTTCTTGCCGTACCAGCCGAGACCGGCCCGCCGGGCTGCTTCCCGGTCGACCATGGCGTTGTCGTCCACCAGAACCCGGGTTCGCCAGCCAGCCGCTTGGAGGTGGCTGGCCACGGCCGAGAGCGCCTCGTGCAGCGGGCGGTAATGGTCCTGCCACGAGTAGCGGGCGATGGAGCCCACCGGAGCACCGGCGAAGGGCGCGCCGGAGGCTGAACGGTGGTAGGACCGCGCCCCGACCACCAGGGACCGGGCCCCCGGCAAGGCACGTTGAGGGTCGGTGGAACGATCAGGATCGCCGTAGGTGAAGTGCATGCCGCCATGCAGGCCAGCGTCTCTGCGTTCCTTCAGGTGCCCCCTGGTCTCGAGGAACGGGACGGCCTCGGCGATACCAACGGCATGCAGCCCGGCTTCCAGGCCGCAACGTCGAACCTGTTGAGCCAGAGCCCCCGCGGTGGTGTCCAGGTCGACCGTCCTGCGGCTGATCGGCGTCTTTGGCGTGGTCAGGGCTGCCTGGTCAGAGGATAGGTCGGGGCTGCGGGGGTCAGCGCCGGTGTGATCAGGGTCTGTCGTCAGCGACGCCGAAAGCGCCGCAGGAGCCGAGGTCCGCCTTCGCCAGGCGGTTCGTCGGAGGTACCACGCTCGGGTGGTGGGACATCCTGGTCAGCCGAGACGGCTCCGACCCCCTCGTCCCCGCCACCGCCTTCCGCCTCGGAGTCCACGATCCGGACCACCGGGGCGTCTGGCTCCGGTTCAGCTCCAGACATCGACCCACTTCCCCGAGGTTCCCATGGCGAGTGATCCCTGCCCGATCCAGACGGGCCGGGGGCTGTTCGAGACTGGCTGGATATCGGCCGGGGCCGGGGCCGGGGCCGTCCCTGCGTCGGCTGAGGTTGCGCCTGGCTCGACACCTGGCCCTGCCGGGACACAGCGACCAGCGGACGCACTCGGGCGGAGGGCCTACCCGGCTGGGGACGTCCGCCTTCGGACGATGGTCCACCCGCATGGGCTGAGCCTGGCTGCTCCGGACCTTGCCCGGCTCGCGGCCTTACTCGCCCAGTCCTGGTAGTCGGGGCCGGCGCCACCCCACCCGCTCGGGCCGTCCGGAGGACGCCCTGTCGGCCCGGTACTGCTTCGTCCCGCTGATCTTCTCGATCCGGTTGCCCTTCGGTCGCTTGGGCTCTGCTTGTCGGTAGCCGAGTCGGCCTGACGCCAGACGCTGGGGCCCTCTTTGTCGCGACCGGAGCCGGCTGATCGCGAGTCGGTGATGCCGGAGTCGGTGATGCCGGAGTCGGTGATGCCGGAGTCGGTGATGCCAGAGTCGCCGGGGTTCTTGTCCGGGGAGTCAGGGTTTCTCGGACCTTGGTTGCCGGAACCTCGGTTCCTTGGGTCTCGATTGGCGGCACCTGGATTGGCGGCGCCTCGATTGCCGGCGCCTCGGTCGGCTGGGCGTCGGTCGGCTCAGACTCGGTCGGCTGCACGTCGGTCGCCAGGGCCTCCGCTGGCTTGGACTCGGCCGGCTCGGCCTGGGCCGACCTGGGCTGGGCCAATCTGACGTGGGCCACCGGAGTCTCGCTCGCCAGGGACTCGGCTGGCTTGGACTCGGCCGGCTTGGACTCGGCCACCGGGGTCTTGATCGCCAACGCCTCCGCCGGCAGAAACTCGGTCGCCGGGGTCTCGGTCGCCGGGACGTCGGTCGCCGGGACGTCGGTTGGCTGGACGTCGGTGGCCTCCGAGAAGCCGGGCTCGCCATTGTCAAGGGCGTTCCCGACCGGCTCCGACAAGCTGGCCGGGTCAGCCTCGGCTGCCCCTGATGTGGCGGTCATGCTGTTGGGCGAGACTGCCTCGGTCGGCGCATCAGTGTCGACGGCTCGGACTGGGCTCTGGCGCGGAATGACTCGCACCGCGGGACCGGGGACCACCCCCACTGCCTCTCCGGGGAGCTGGACAGCAGGTGCACTTCCGGATGCCGCGCCGGCCGTGCGCCCGCCAGGGGCAGCTAGCCCTCTGTTGCGGGGAGCTGGAAATGGGCGCGCTGGCGTCCTACCAGCCCGTACCGGGGCTGGAGCGGCCGGGGCTGGAGCCGGAGAGGTCGAGCCTCCAGCGGTCGGGCTCGGGGCCGAACGCCCCGCCGTGACTCGCATGGCAGGCTCCTCACCAGATCGAGCCCTGGGACCGATGGGCTGATCATGGGGGCCAGGCCTGGGTCTGCGATCACTCCTGGTCGGGCTGGCCTGGCCCCCGGCCGGTCCACCAGTGTCAGGACGGCCCCTGACCGGGCCGGTCTGCGCGGGAGCTCGGGTGCCCGGGCTGGCCTTGGCCGGGGGCCGGGTGCCGCCTCTCGGGCGCCCTCTGGCCGGAGGATCCTGAGCGGGAGCCGCCCTGGTCGAACGCAGCTGAGCGGAAGGTCGAGCGGCGGGGGGCGACTTGGTCAAGAGTGTCCTGGGGGGCAGCCTGACCTGACCACCGCCAGGTGCCGGGGAGTCCGGCTCGTTGGCCTCGGGCTCGGGCTCAGCCGACTCCTCGCCCAGGTCCACATAGCCCAGGTTGGATGCCAAGGGGTTTCGGGCGGCCAGGGAGCCGGTACGCAGGTCGATCACCCACTTGGCCGCCTGAGCCCGCCCCCGCGACCGGTAGCTGAAGCCGATGGCCCACACCGGGCCGCCCATCTGCCAGGCGCTCCACCCTGACTCGAAGTCCTCTTCGGTCAGGTTCACCCCCTTGTCGATCAGATTGGAGCGCACCGACTCCCGAAGGGCGAACTGCGACAACCCCCGGCGCGGCTTGGCGAAGGTAAGATCGAGAGCCTCTCCAATGACCTTGGCCTGCTCGGCCAGCACCGGATTGGCAAATCGCTCGACCCAGGACTCGTCGACTCCAGCCTCGGCCGCCACCTCGGTGACCGTCTGGCCGGCCCGCAGACGGGCCTGCATCTCCCTTGGGCTGAGCTGGCTGTCGGGCCGCGCCGAGCGAGACCGGGAGCCCGACTCGCCGTCGTCAGCACCGCTTACCGCGGCCCTGAGGGCGTCATCCAAGGCAATCTGGAAGGCGCCCGCCTTGGTGCTCTTGCGGTCACTCAAGATGAGATTCTCGCCATCGGTGGTGGAACCCACCAAGTAGAGCTGTTGCACAGGCTCTTTCCCCCGTGGCGCGGCTCTGGCCCTCGAGTCCGCCACCCCCTGACCGTAGCACCACAGGGTGGCGTTTCCAGTCCCCAGTGCCACCTCGAGGTCCTGCCGATGAGGTATGAGCCCTACACAGGGGTCACATCGAGGCAGCCAGCTTCGGGGCCAAATCGACTTGGCTGAGTTCGACGCACAACGCATCCTCGCTCGGTGACCCAGATATTTGCAGCCATTGGGCGCTTCTCGGTCCGCTGGCGCTACCTGATAGTGGTGATCTGGCTGGTGGGCACGGCCGCCGCAGTTGTCACCCTGCCGACCCTGTCCAGCGCGGTCAAGGACAACAATGGCGCGTTCCTCCCGGCCAGCAGCCCGAGCCAGCAGGCCAACCGTCTGGCATCTGCTCTGGGCTACCGGTCGAACGTCTTCTCCCTTCTGGTGGTGGCGGCCCGGCCCACCTCACCCCTGACGGCCGCCGACCAGGAGGCCATCGCTCGGGTCGCCAGGGCTGCCCGCCAGGTCCCTGGAGCCGTGGGCGTTCGCACGATCGCCCTGTCGGGAGATGGCCAGGCGGCCGAGCTTGACGTGAGAGCGCACATCGACACGTTCAGCCAGACCGCTTCCAAGGCCTTCGTGGGTGACCTGCGGGCAGCCATAGCCAGGGCCCGTCCTCCCGGCGGCCTGGACGTGCATCTGGCCGGACCCCTGGCCACCGCGGTGGACAACGCGGCTCGCTCCAACAACAACGGCAACCAGGTCCAGACCATCTCGCTGGTCTTCATCCTGGTCCTGTTGCTGCTGGTCTTCCGCTCGCTGCTGGCTCCCATTCTCACCCTGTTGCCGGCGGCCCTGGCGGTCCAGCTGGCCGGCCCCCTGGTCGCCGAGTCAGCCAGGGCCGGGGTACAGGTGTCCAGCATCACCCAGGTGCTGCTGATAGTGCTGGTGCTGGGGGCAGGCACGGACTATGGCCTGTTCCTGGTCTTCAGGGTGAGGGAGGAGCTGCGAGGCGGGGCGCCACCCAAGGAGGCCGTCAGCCGGGGCCTGACCCGGGTGGGCGAGTCGATCACCTTCTCGGCCGCCACCGTCATCGCCGCCCTGCTCAGCTTGCTGCTGGCCACCTTTGGCTTCTACCGGAGCCTGGGTGTCCCACTGGCCATTGGCATCGCCTTGATCCTGCTGGCCGGACTCACGCTGCTGCCCGCTCTGTTGGCCATCTTTGGGCGGGCCACCTTCTGGCCCTCCAACGTCCGCCCGGGCGTTCGCAGGGTCGGCATCTGGGGTCGCATCGCCCCCCGCATCGTGCGCCGTCCAGCCCTCACCCTGATCGTGGGCCTGGTGGTGCTCGGCGCCCTGGCTGCCGCCTCCATCGGTAACAAGCCGTCTGGCTTCGGCGGCACGCCCACCGCCCCCTCCGGCAGCGACTCTGCGGAGGGCCAGGCGGCTCTGGCTGCCCACTTCCCCAAGACCTCGTCCAACCCGACCAGCCTGATCTTCCGCTTTCCCCGGTCCGTGTACGACGAGCCCTCAGGCCTGGCCACCGTCCAGGCCGACCTGGCCCGGGCACCAGTGCTGAGCGCTCTGGTCGGGCCGCTCGACCCCAACGGCACCGCCTTGTCGCCCGCCCAGCTGACCAGCCTTCATTCCCGGCTGGGACCGCCCCGACTACTTCCACCGGCTGAGCCGTCCGGTCTGGATGTTCCTCTGGCTGCATACAACGCCTACCGAACCACTGCCGCGCTGGTGAGCCCGGATGGCCGCACGGTCCAGTGGGAGGCAGCCCTGAGTGCCGGTGACCCATCCACCACCGCCGCCCTGAACAGCGTCCCGGCAGTCAGGGCAGTCGTGAGCCAAGCGGCACGACACGCCGGTGCGGTGGCCGGCGGAGTCGCCGGCGAGGCGCCCGTCTCCTACGACGTGGGCACCATCTCCAGCCACGACCTGCGCCGGATCGTGCCCCTGGCCATAGTCTTCATAGCCATCCTGCTGGCCTTGGTCATGCGCAGCATGGTGGCTCCCCTCTACTTGATAGCCAGCGTCCTGCTCTCGTTCCTCGCCGCCCTGGGTCTGGCCGTGGTCATCTTCATCGACCTGGGCAGTGACAGCGGCCTTACCTTCTTCCTGCCCTTCTTGATGTTCATCTTCTTGTTGGCCCTGGGAGAGGACTACAACATCTTGATCATGACCAGGATCCGAGAAGAGGCCAAGGAGCTCCCGCTCGACCAGGCCATCACTCGGGCTCTCACCGCCACCGGGACCACGGTCACCTCGGCCGGGCTGGTCCTGGCGGGGACGTTCGGTGTGCTGGCCGTGGTTGGCTCGGGCAGTGGTGGATCTGACCAGCTGGTGGTCATCGGTGTGGCCCTGAGCGCCGGAATCCTGATGGACTCGTTCATCGTACGGACCCTCCTGGTGCCGTCGGTGGTGGCCCTGCTCGGACGCTGGAACTGGTGGCCGTCGTCGCTGTCGCGTCCCGACCACCTCGAGACCCGACCGACCATGATAGAGACCACTCAGTCGGTCGTCTGAGATGACCTGGCTCAGTGACCCCATGACCTCGGTGGGGGCCAGCCGGTCCTACCTGGCGGTGGTCGGCCCCAGCCAGGCACCGGGCCGCCTGGTCGACTTGGCCCACGAGGTCGGCGCGGCTGTGGCCGACGCGGGAGCGGTGCTGGTCAGCGGGGGGTTGGGAGGGGTCATGGAAGCGGCCTGCCGGGGGGCCCGGTCTGGCGGAGGGCTGACGGTGGGACTGCTCCCTGGGAATGATCGCTCGGCAGCCAATCAGTGGCTGGATGTGGCCATCCCCACCGGATTGGGTGAGGCCCGCAACGCCCTGGTGGTCAGGGCCGCCGATGCCGTGATTGCCGTCGGCGGCGAGTATGGGACGCTGTCGGAGATCGCCCTGGCCCTCAAGGCCGGCAAGCCAGTGGTCGGCTTGGCTACCTGGCAGCTCGTCCGGGGCGACGGTCGCCCGGACCACGGCATCGTGGTCGCCGACACCGCCGCCGACGCGGTAGCCGAGGCCCTGCACCTGGCCAGTGGTGACGTGGATTAGATCGTCCCGGTTGGCTCCGCTTCCTCTACCGCACTGCCGCTGCCACACCAGCGGCACCTGACCTGCTCGACCACCTGGGAGATGACTTCCTCGTCCTCGATCCGCAGGTCCCCGCCCAAGCTGTAATGGTGAAAGGCTCGGGTCCGACGGGTGACCACCAGGTCGAAGCGGGTGAGGTTGCCACAAGCCCGGCACCGGTACCGAGGGAGATCCATCAGACGATCTCGTACCCGAGGTCGAGTTGGCGGGCGCATGCCCGGATGCCGGGCCGATCATCTCGACCAGACACCATGATCGTTGCTGACAGCCGTTCGGCGGCAGCGACGGCCTCGGTTCCCAGTGCTGACAGGGCCGGCGCAGGCAAGGACATCTGTTCCGAGCTCGAAACCTTGAACCGCTGAACGTCAGCCACGCTGAAAGCCTCACTTGGTATTCTGGCCAACTTACCGGGTGCTCACACCCTCAGGTGGCTCTCCAGGGCTAGGGGGGACGGCGGGTAGGGTCTGGGGGCATGGTTCACGCCTTCGTCCTCATCGAGGCCGAGCCGGCCCGCATCGCCGACCTGGCCGAGGCGCTCACCGACGTGGACGGGGTCTCCGAGGCCTACTCGGTGTCGGGGGAAGTGGCCGACCTGGTGGCCATCGTGCGGGTTCGCCAACACGACGACCTGGCCGACGTGGTCACCCGGCGCATCGCCGGCCTGCCCGGCATCCTCGCCACCAGCACGCTGGTGGCCTTCAAGGCCTACAGCCGACACGATCTCGAAGCCATCTGGGACCTGGGGCCCCGGTAGCAGGACCAGCGGGATCATGCTCCTGCGGGATGCCGGGAGGTCCGAGCAACAGCACCAGTGCCGCCGACCTGGCCAACCGAGTGGTCTCCGTCATCGTGCGCAGCCCCACCTCCTCGACACCTGTGAAGGTTTCTACCCACCGCCGCCCGGTCCTAGCCGGCGCCGACGTCAGCTGCCTCCACGGACGCCGTTACCAGGCGTTCGAGCACCTCGGCCGCACGGCCGTCGTCGATGCTGGCCTCGGCCAGTCCCAGACCTTCGACCAGGTCCTCGGCTCGCCCGGCCACCACCAGCCCGGCCGCCGCGTTGAGCACCACGATGTCGCGGTGCGGGCCTGCCTCACCCCGCAAGACGGCCTTGGCTGCCGCCGCGTTGGCTGCCGCGTCCCCACCACGAAGGGACTTGAGATCGGCCGGGGCCAGGCCGAGCTGGCCAGGATCGACCACCAAGGTGCGAACGGTCACGGTCCCGTCCGGGCGGGCCACCAGGTCGTGCACGGTCGAGGGACCGGTGGTCGACAGCTCGTCCAGGCCATCGTGGCCGTACACCACCATGGCCCGTACCGACCCGTTGGCGGCCAATACACCTGTCATGGTCTCGGCCATGGCCGGATCGCTCACTCCGACCACCTGGTAGCGGGCCCGAGCCGGGTTGGCCAGCGGCCCCAGGAAGTTGAACACCGTGGCCACTCCCAGCTGGCGCCGGATCGGGCCGGCGTGGCGCATGGCCGGGTGGAACCGTGGGGCGAAGCAGAACCCCATTCCCGCGGCGCCCAGGCAACTGGCCACCCCTTCCGGGCCCAGGTCGATGACCACTCCCAGGGCCTCCAGTACATCGGCCGATCCGCTGGCCGAGGAGGCGGCTCGTCCGCCGTGCTTGCAAACCCGTGCCCCAGCCCCGGCCACCACGAAGGCCGCGATGGTGGACACATTGATGCTGCAGCTGCCGTCTCCGCCGGTGCCGCAGGTGTCCACCAGGTCGCCTGGGACATCCAGGGGTTGGGCGAAGTCCAGCATGGTGCGTACCAGGCCGGCCAGCTCCTCCACCGTCTCGCCCTTGATACGCAGGGCAGTAATGAAGGCCGCCACCTGGGCATCGGTAGCGTTGCCGGCCAGAACCTCGGCCAAGGCCGCCCCCGCCTCGGCCGCCTCCAAATGCTGGCCAGAGATGAGGCGACCGAGCACCTTCGACCAGCCCCCCAGCTCTGCCAGGGTCAGGGCGCTCAACCCGCTCCTGGTGACCAGCCGGTTGCCAACTGGGCCGTCTAGGCCGACTTGCGACGCTGGCGGACCAGCCGGCGCCGCTCGCGCTCGGTGGCGCCGCCCCAGACCCCATCGTGCTCCCGGTTGGCCAAGGCGTGCTCGAGACAGGTCTGACGCACCGGACACTCGGCGCAGACAGCCTTGGCTTCGTCGGCTTCCTCATCGGACACCGGGTAGAAGATGTCTGGGTCGAGACCCCGGCACGCCGCACGCTGGCGCCAGGACGAATTCATGCGGGAGATCACATCCTTGTTGCTGTCGACTCGCTGCTGTCGAATAGGTTTTGGTTTGGGGCCTACATCAGCGCCGCAGCGCCACTGAGGAACGACGAGACTCTGCCCAATCCAACTCTAGCAAATATACCGAGCGAGCGCCTCCGGGTCCAGGGTCTCGCGCCCGGCACCAGTATGGCAAGCTCGCCCAGAGACATGTCCGGCCCATCGCTCACTCCACCCGGAGCCGCCTTTCATCGTGCGTCAGCCCTCTCCGAGCTGGCTGACCGGACCTTTGACGTGCTGGTGATTGGAGGCGGTGTCACCGGAGCCGGCGCAGCCCTGGACGCCGCCGCCCGGGGGCTGCGCACCGCCCTGGTGGAGAGGGGTGACTTTGCCTCCGGCACTTCGTCACGGTCCTCCAAGCTGGTTCACGGCGGCCTGCGCTACCTACGTCAAGGAGAGCTGGGCCTGGTCCGAGAGGGCCTCACCGAGCGCCAGCGCCTGCTCCGCAATGCCCCCCATCTGGTCTCCCCGCTCGCCTTCCTCATCCCGCTGTTGGGCGCGGGCGGGACAATGGACCGGGCTGGCGCCCGGGCCCACGGCAGCGCCCTGTGGCTGTACGACCTGTGTGGCGGAGCTCGTATCGGCCATGTTCATCGCCGGATCGGGGCCCAGGAGGCCCGGTCCCATCTGCCCACCCTCCGTGTCGACCGCCTGGTTGGCGCATTCGTCTACCACGACGCCCGGGTCGACGACGCCCGACTGACGGTGGCCCTGGCCAGGACGGCGGTACTGGACCATGGGGCGGTGGTCGCCAACTACGCCCCGGTGGTGGCCCTGATGAAGGACGCCCGGGGCCAGGTGGCGGGAGCCAGGCTGGCCCCTCCGACGGTGCCCGCCGGCGAGGAGGCAGAGCCCGGTGCTGATCGCTGCGGGGCCGGCCGCGGGCAGATCGAGGTCAGAGCGTCAGTGGTGGTGAACGCCACCGGCGTCTGGTCCGACCAGATCCGGGCTCTCGACGAGGGCCCCCGACTGCGCCCCAGGCCTGGCGATCCGCCTGTCGGTCCGTCCATCCGTCCGGCCAGGGGTGTCCACGTCGTACTGTCCCGCCATGCCCTGCCCTGTGACATGGCGGCAGTTCTCCCAGTGCCCAATGACCGCCGCACCATCTTCGTGGTGCCGTGGGGCGACCATGTCTATGTCGGCACCACCGACACCGACTACGACGGGCCGCTCGACGATCCCCGATGCAGCCCGGAGGACGTCTCCTACCTGCTGGACGCGGTCAATGCAGTGGTCACCAGGCCGGTCTCCCGAGCTGACGTGACCGGCTGGTGGGCTGGACTGCGGCCCTTGCTGGCCGAGCCGGCAACTGCCACCGACCTGGCCGCCCAGCCGGGCGAGACGGTGGAGCCCACCCGGACCGCCGATCTCTCCCGGCGCCACCACGTGTGGGTCTCCGACGCCGGGTTGGTCAGCGTCACCGGCGGCAAGCTCACCACCTACCGGCGGATGGCAGCCGACGCAGTGGACGCCGCCAGCGTCCTGCTGGGCTCGGCTGGTGGCCTCCAGAGCCGGCCGGGCTCGGCTGGTGGCCTCCAGAGCCGGCCGGGCTCGGCTGGTGGCCTCCGGAGCCGGGGGCGCCACCCAATCGGCCGCAGCCCCACCCGGCACCTGCGACTGCGGGGGGCGGATGGGACCGACGAGCTGCGAGCCGCCGGGGCGGCCGGCCGACTGGGAGTCGATCCGGGTACCCTCGATCACCTGGTGGCTCGCTACGGGGGCGAAGCTCGAATCGTCCTGGCCATGGCCCAGACCCATCCCGACCTGGCTCGTCCCCTGGTCCCCGGTCAGGCCTACCTCCGGGCCGAGGCTGTCTACGCCGTGCGCTACGAGATGGCCCAGACCATTGACGACGTCCTCAGCCGGCGCACCCGAGCCGCCCTGCACGACGACCGGGCCAGTGCCGCGGCCGCGCCCCAGGTGGCCGCGCTGATGGCGGCCGAGCTGGGCTGGTCCACCGACCACCAGGAGAGCCAGGTCACCGCCTTCACCAGCCGGTTGGCCGCCGGGCGAGCCTCGGCCGGACTGTCGGCGGAGCCGGAGGCGGAGCCGGCTGCACCTGGCGAAGCGACCAGCCCGGTCGGGCCCTGAGGACTCTGGCCGTGGCCACACCTCCAACTTCGGGTCCTCCGGCTTCGGGTCTTCCGGCCTCCCGCCCTCCCATCGAGCTGTCCGGCCCTGCCCGATCGGCCCGGCGTCGTTTCGATGGACCCTGGGTGGAGGTCAACGACGCCTTGCTCGCCCAACTGCGCTCGGTGTGCCCTCAGGTCGATACCGACGACGAGTCCCGAGTGGAGATGGGACGTGACTGGTGGCCCCTGGCCACCCACTGGGCGACGGCCGGCCAGATCCCGGGACTGCCGGCAGTGGTGGCCCGGCCAACCAACGCCGCCCAGGTGGCCGCCCTCCTGAGCTGTTGCCACCAGGCCCGGGTACCGGTCACTCCGGTGGCTGGTCGCAGCGGCGTCTGCGGGGCCAGCGTGGCGCTGTTCGGAGGGGTGAGCCTGGATCTCTGCGGGCTGGCCGGCCTGGTCGACGTCGACTCGACATCGCTGGTGGTGGATGTGGCGCCGGGAACCTACGGGGCGGCCCTGGAGGAAGGGCTCCGAGGGGACCACGGCCTGACCCTTGGGCACTGGCCCCAATCGATGGAGATGTCCACCGTGGGTGGGTGGTTGGCCTGTAGATCAGCGGGGCAGTACTCGACCCGTTACGGCAAGATCGAGGACATGGTGGTGGGGCTGGAGGTGGCAACGGCCGACGGCCGCCTGGTGCGCACCGGGGGAAAGGCACCCCGGTCCGCCACCGGGCCGGATCTGACCCAGCTGCTGGTGGGCAGCGAGGGAACTTTGGGAGTGATCACCGAGGCTCGCCTGCGCGTCCATGCTGTGCCCGCCGCGCAGGCTCTGGGAGCCTGGGGCTTTGACACCTTTGGCGAAGGGCTGGAGGTCTGCCGGCGCATCCTGCGCCGGGGCGCCACTCCCGCCGTCCTGCGCCTGTATGACGCTGACGAGTCGTCCCGCACGTTCGGTGTCGAGGAGACCTGCGTGCTGGTAGTGGTGGACGAGGGGGATCCCATCCTGGCGGACGCCACGATCACCGTGGTTGAGTCGGAGTGTGCCTCTGGCGCGTGCCTGGGCGACGCCCTGGCGGCCCAGTGGGTTCAAGACCGCAACCACATCACTGACCTGGGCGCACTCACCAAGCTGGGGATCGTGGCCGACACCGTGGAAGTGGGCGGAAGATGGTCCGTGCTGAAGGAGCTCTATTTCGATGCCATGACTGGGTTGCGGAGGCTGGAGGGCACGCTGGCCGCTTCGGCTCACCAGTCCCACGCCTACCCTGACGGCGCCTGTTTGTACCTGACCTTCGCCGGCCAGGGGCCCTCCCCCGGCGACCTGGCCTGGGCCGGCCGCTACTACCAACGGGCCTGGGACGTCGTCATGGGCGCGGTGTCGGCCCACGGCGGAGCCATCAGCCACCATCACGGGATCGGCCTCAACCGGGCCCGCTATCTGCCCGAGGCCCTGGGCGGCGGGTTCGGGGTGCTGGAGGCGGTGAAGGCCGCCCTCGATCCCCACGGCATCCTCAATCCCGGCAAGCTGGGCCTGGCCAATCCGTTCGGCGCAGCCCCCTGGCCGATGAAGACAGGGTCGACGGTGGGGACAGGGCCACGCCCGTGAGCGTGCTGGTCATCGACGTCGGGACCAGCGGCGTGCGGGCGGCCGTGGTGCGCCCGGACGGCACCGTGACCCACGCACATCACCGCCCCGTCCTACCCACGTCGCCCGCTCCCGGCTTCGTCGAATTCGATGCCGCGGCGATGGCCGACACCGCCCTGGAGGTGGCCAACCAGGCCCTGGCCGGCGGCGGCCCGGTGCAAGGAGTGGGTATCGCCAACCAGCGGGCGTCGACGGTCGTGTGGGACCGGGCCACCGGCCAACCGGTGGGACCGGGGATCGGCTGGCAGGACCTGCGCACGGTGGGGATGTGCCTGGCCCTGAGGGATCAGGGCATCCGCCTCGCCCCCAACTCCACGGCCACCAAGGCTGCCGCCCTGCTGGACATGGCCGATCCCGACCGGTCAGGCGACCTGTGCGTGGGCACCATCGACACCTGGGTGGCCTGGGCCCTGTCGGGTGGGCAGGCCCACGTCACCGATTCCACCAACGCGGCGGTGACCGGCCTGCTACGGCCCGACGGTTCGGGCTGGGACCTCGACCTCCTGGCCGCTCTGCGCATCCCGGCGGACTGCCTGCCGGCCATCGTGGACTCGTCCGGGGTGGTGGGTCATGCCACGGCCCTGCCTGGCGCACCCCCCCTGGCCGGCATGGCCGGCGACCAACAGGCGTCGCTGATCGGCCAGGGCTGCACCCGGCCCGGCCTGGCCAAGGCCACGTTCGGCACGGGCGGAATGCTCGATCTGTGCCTGGGCTCGGAGCGGCCCGGCTTCGAGGCCAGGGGCGATGCCGGCACGTTCCCCATCGTGGCCTGGCGGCGCGGTGGCCAGCTGACCTGGGGCATCGAGGCGGTGATGCTGTCGGCGGGCAGCGCCGTCGAGTGGCTGCGCGACGATCTCGGGCTGATCACCTCGGCCGCCGAGTCCGACGGTCTGGCCGCCTCGTGCCCGGACTCGGGCGACGTGTGGTTCGTGCCGGCGCTGTTGGGGCTGGGCACGCCGGTGTGGGACTTCGGGGCCCGGGGGACCCTGCTGGGCGTCACCCGCGGCACCGGGCGGGCCCAGGTGGCCAGGGCCGTGCTGGAGGGAGTGGCCCACCGGGGGGCGGACCTGGTGGAGGCGGCCGAGGCCGACTCGGGGATGGGCATCGCCTCGTTGCGGGTGGACGGGGGGATGAGCGCCAATGCCACCTTTGTGCAAGCCCTGGCCGATGCCGTCCAGCGCCCGGTTGAGCTGTCGCCGGTGCTGGAGGCCACCACCCTGGGGGCTGCCTACCTGGCCGGTCTGGCCCTGGACATCTGGGCCGACGAGGAGGAGATCGCCGACCTGTGGTCACCTCGACGGGTGGTGGAGCCAGCCCGCGTGACCGACCGGGCTCGCTGGGCCGAGGCCCGTGACCGCTCGATGGCCACCATTGCGGAGCTGTCCGCCCTGGACTTCTGAGCGACCCCGGCGAATGGTGGCGGGTGCCAGCCGCGGTCTCCGGAGCCTGCACGGCCTGTCGTTACCGCGGCTACCGGAAGGCCGTACCTTACGAGCGCAGATCAGCCACCTGAACGTGATCACCGAATCTGGCGAAGTCGCCAACGTTCATGGTGACGACGGTGCCGATGCCGTGCACCAGCATGGTCGGTCCACGACGTTGTCATCGTGGACCTGTTTGCCCGCGCACTCCACCGTCTCGAGGAGCTCCAGCAGCCGGGCGCTCACCTTGGCCTCTTCGGCCAGCAGGTTGACCCGACCGAACGTCACCAGCACCCACCCCCTACACCAGCGTGGCCGTGGCCCGCCGGCCCGGTTGTTTGAGCACCTCGATAGCGCTGGGGAGCTGTTCCTTGATGTCACTGTCGTGGGTGATGACCAGGATCTGGCGAAATCTGCCCTGTAGCCTCTGCAGTGCTCCCAGCATCCGGTCCTTGCGGTCGTTGTCCAGCGGGCCAAAGACCTCGTCCAGCACCAGCAGGCCCACTGCTCCTCCTGACTGGAAGCCCACCTGCTCGCTCACTGCCACCCGCAGAGCCAGGTTGGCCAGGTCGGTCTCCGAACCGGAGAACCGGTCCATCCCGTAGAGGATCCCTTGATCGCCCAGCTGGATCTCGTACGTCTCGGGATTGACCTCCAACCGGTCGTACTCGTGGTCGGTCAGCTCCCCGAACAGCTCGGCCGCCTGAGCTGACAGCCGGGGCCCGATGGTGGCCACCACCGTGTCACGAAATCCGCTCAGCAGGTCGGCAGCCCGTCCCAGGTGGCGGGCCTCACCGGCCAGCGACTCGGCTTTGGCCCGCTGGGCACGCGCCTCCTCCAGGGCGGATGCTGCTCCCTCGGCTCGGGTCCTCGCCTGGGCGGCAGCCACCCGAGCCGCCTGGGCCCGGGCCCTGGCGTCGGCCAGCGCCTGACTGGCTCGGGCGCGGACCGCCTGAGCGGCTTGCAGATCCTCGGCCCGGAAGGCCAGGGCCCGCACCTTCTCCCGCAGGCCTTCCACTGCCTCTTGGGCCTGGTCACGACGAACCAGCTCCTCGGCCAGATCGGTGGCGATCGAGGCTTCCCTTTCGAGGCGCCCCCGTAGCCGCTCGCACTCCTCGGCCGCCCGACGGCCATCCTGCACCTCCCTCATGAGGTCCTGCACCAGGATCGTCCAGGTGTCGCTGGGCGCCACCCCACCCCCGCCGCCGGCGCTGCCGACTGCCGGCAGCCCCGAGGTGCAGGCCGCGGCCAATGCCGCGTCCAGCCGGGCCTGGGCATCCGACCGACGCGCCACCTCCCGCTGGTAGGCGTCCCACGCCCCCTGAGCGCAGCGCAGCGCAGCCTCCTCGTGCCTTGACCGAGCCCCACTGGCCTGGGCGGTGCCCTCCAATTCCCCGATCTGGTTAGCCAGGGCGGCGAGGCGCTGATCGGCCAGGTCGAGATCAGCCGCCCGGCGGAACACCACGCTGCGGAAAGCTTCCCCCAGGGCCTGGCCACACAGAGGGCAGGAGCCCTCCCCGGACATGCCACTGGCCTTGTCCCATGCCGCGGCGGCCCGATCCCGCTCTGCCTCGAGCGCCCGGCGCTCGCCCTCCAGCTCCGACTGCCATTCCCGATCCCCCTCGGCCATCTCCCGTGCCACCGTGGCCGGCTCCGGATCCGGCGGCGGAACCTCGATCAGGGCGCCCAGGGCCACCAGCGCGCCCCACGCCTCCACCACCGCCCGGCTCAGGCGCAGATGCTCCTCGGCGTCAGCCAGGCCAGCTGAGCGGTCGACCAGTGAAGCCAGCCGGGCCCGGGCCTGGCCCATCTGCTCCTCCTCGGCTCGCAGCCCTTGGATATGACGGCCGGCCCGGTCAAGCTCATCCCGGCGGGTCTCGCCCTCCCGCACCAGCTCTCGGTACTGCTGGCCCACTACCGCCAAGCGCTCGTAGGCGGCCTCGGCCCGTTCCCCCGCCGCCCCAGCCTCCTCCTCGGCCAGCCCGCTCACCGCCGCCTCCCCCTCGGCGTGGTCCGCCGCCGCCTCGGCCGAGGCCAGGCGCTGCTCCAGCTGGCCCAGGTCAGCCAGCATCGCCCGCAGCCGGTCCAGATCCCCCCTCTTCTCCCTGGCGTCCTTGCGGGCCTGGTCCCGGGCCCCGTCCAGCGTGGTCACTCCCAACAGGCCGAGGACCAGCTTGCGCCGCTCGGAGGGGGCGTGGTCCGAGAAGGCGCTGAGCTGGTTCTGCTCGGCGAACACCGATGCCCTAAAGGAGGCATCGTCCATTCCCAGGATGGACCGCACATAGCGGCTGGTGTCCGTCACCCCCCCGGCCACCTGGGAGCCGTCACAGTGGACCTGGGCCCGCACGGTGGCTGCCTGGCCGGCGATGACCCGGCGGATCAGGTAAAGGTGGCCCTCGTGCTCGAACTCCACCTCGGTGACACAGTCTCCCAGGATGCCCGATGTTCGGATCTCGTTGTTACGGGTGCGAGCGTTGCCGAACAAGGTCCAGCGGACCGATTCCACCAGAGTGCTCTTGCCTGACCCGTTGAGGCCGTAGATGCCGACCAGCCCGGCCGGCACCTCCAGCTCCAGCGGCTCCTCGTAGACCCGGTAGTTGCGCAGGTAAAGCCGGGTGATCCTCACCCACTCACCCGGCTCGGTCCGGTGCCCCGCGGCGACCGCCCTACACCCGTGCTCAACCGGCTTGTTCCACCGCTCGGGTGATGTACTCCTCCCCCAGCTTCTCCACCCGTTCCCGGTCGAAGCCGGTCAGGTCCTGGCCGGCCACATAGCGTGACCACCGGGCGGGCATGGAGTCCAGCGACACCATCTCCACCTCGGCCCGCACCCCGGCGAAATGCGGCTCCAGCTTGACGTGCAAGGCTCCCCGGTGGGCCTCCCGCAGCCCGTCGGCATCCAGCAGGCGCCAGGCCTGCGGGTCCACTCCCTCGACGAAGAGCCGGACCACCGCTCCCTCGGGAACCTGGGTCAGCCGGTCCAGCATCTGGCCCTCCAGGTCCGCCGGGCTCATGCCCAGCGCCTCGACAGTCTCCAGCGTCATCAGCCGGCGCTGGCCCGGCACCGGCACATGGCGGCACTCGCCGGTGTCGGTGTCCAACACCACCAGCCCCTTGGGACGATCGGGCTCGTCGGCAAAGTTAAAGGTGTCGGTCGACCCGGCGTACCACATGCCCTGCTCCACCCGGGTGTGGTTGTGGTAGTGGCCGAGCAACACCAGGTCGGAGCGGATGAGCCCGGCATCCACCTCGATCTCGTTGATGTCGGAGTACCTGGGCTGCACCTGCGGCAGCCGCGGATGGGTGAGTAGCAGGTTGGTGCGATCCAGGCTGCGGGAGCGGTCGGCCTCGGCCAGGGCTTCCAGGGTGGCCTCCACGCTCATCATCTGGGGCACGGCGTGAACCACCAGTCCCGGGAGCTCGAAGCGCTGATAGGTGAGCCGATGGGCAAAGTGGAAGCCGCCGAAGGCGTCGGCCAGAGCCGAGTACGGGCTGCCGGTGCCCGGCAGGCGGGGGGTGTCGTGGTTGCCGCTGATGACCACGGCCACCACACCGTGGTCCCGGATGCGGGCCAGGGCTCGCTGGACCACCCGGAAGGAGCGGTAGGTCGGGCGGGGATGGTCGAAGATGTCTCCCAGCCACACCACCAGGCCCGGCCCCTCGGCCAGGGCGGCCTCCACCGCCGCCTCGAAGGACATCTCGAAATCGCGCTCGCGCTGGTTGACCCCCTCGGCGGTCACCGCCGGGTAGTAGGAGCGCCCCAGATGGGCGTCGCCCATGGCTGCGATCAGCACCCGACGACCCCTAGTCCACCAGGGCAGCCACGTTGGGCGGGGCCGTGGGGCGCGGGACCGGCGGGGGGGGACAGGCTCGTACCGCCTCGTCGTAGAGGTACACCTTGGCCGGGACGGCGAACGGCGCCGACAGGTTGACCATCAGGCACTCTCCCGGCATGAGGGTCTGGATCTCCGGTCCCAGGGCCGAGAGGTCCTGCTTGGAGGAGGCCCGCAGGATGCTCCGGTCCTTCTCGTCAGCCAGGCCCAGCACGAAGAAGGTGTTGAACTGGCTCAACAGCTCGTCGTCCAACAGCTTGGGCTGCTGGGTGACGGCGCACAGCCCCACCTTGAACTTGCGGCCCTCCCTGGCCAGACGCGGGAACACATTGGACTCCTTGTCCTTGTTCGACCCCAGCACTCGCTGCGCCTCCTCCAGCACCACCGCCACCACCGGGAGGCGGTCGTGGCCGTCGGGGTCATCGAGGTAGGCGGTCGACCAGGCCTCCAGCACTCTTCGGGTGAGGAAGGAGGCGATCAGCACCTCCTCGGTGGAGCGCAGCCCACTCACGTCCACCAGCACCACCTTCCCGTCTCGCAGGTCGGTCAACACCGCATCACCCACCGACACCGCCGGGTCGGTGGCCACGCAACGCAGCTCGACGATGCGCCGAGCCCGCCGTTGGACCACCTGGAGAGTGGAGAGGGCCACCCGCCCGTGCAGCTCGACGTCGCGCAGCCCGGCCAGGTCATCGAAATGGGCAAAGGCCAGCAGCCAGGCCAGGCCCTCCTCGCCGTAGTGGCGCTCCAGCTCGTAGAGGGCCTCCTCCTGGGGCCGGCTCCACTCGTAGGCGGTGCGCAGGTCGTCGACCGACAGCTCGCCCAGGCTGACCCGTAGGGCCGAGGCGTTGGGCAGTTGGCGGTTGGCGTAGGTTCGCAGGCGCTCGGCCGCCCAGGGGTGGCGGGCCAGGGCGGAGCGGTACTCGCCGTGGGGATCCACCACCAGCAGCCCGTAGCGGCCCTGGCGGGCCATGACCGCCCCGGCCAGTACCTGCATCAGGTTCGACTTGCCCATACCGGTGGTGGCGAACACACCCACGTGGCTGGCCAGGCTGGCCCCCGGGATCCCGACCTCGACGTCCACCTCGTCCTCGCCGCTTCGCAGCTGGCCCACGGCCAGGTCACCCATCCGGCTGGCCAGGAAGGCAAAGTCGGCCGGCTCGGGCGCCACCACCCGGGAGAACTGGGTGGGCAGGCTCTTGGGCTTGCGGAACGAGGTGCCGTCGGGGCTCAGGTACCCCAGGCACCGGCAGTCGGCCACCCGGTAGGTGCGCCGGTCCCGGTCGTAGAGGGGGTGGGCGCCGGCCTCGCCCGCCGAGTCGTCGGCCAGGAGGGTGCCGGCCACCCTCTCGGCCCACCCAGGCTCGCGGTGCTCGGTGCCGTAGGTGACGTCCACCACCCGGAACAGGTAGCGCCGTCCGGTGGTCTCGTCCACTCCCACCAACAGCTCGCCCAGGAACAGGTCCTCGTCGGGCGCGGCCCGAAACGCGCCCTCCAGGACATTTTTTCCAAAAAGGCGTCCTCGCCCATGAGTCGTATGCCCACTCCAGTCAGTCCCGCCCGCGCCGTAGCCCGGTCGCTCGCTCATGCTCGCTCGCTGCTCACTGGTCGCTCGCTCATGCTCGCTCAGGTCCACGGTCGCTCGCTCATGCTCGCTCCATGAGGCGGTGACGGTCGGCGAAGGCTCGCTCGCGCACCGCGTAGGGTACCCCTGACCGCTCCAGGGCCTCGTCCAGGACCAGTCGGGCCTCGTCTCTCAGCCAGGTGGGGCAGGCCGCCAGGCGGTCAGCCACGGTCAGTGGATAGGGGTAGCCGGGAAAGCCGGCATCGTCAGACACCGCCGCCATCCGACCCAGGGCCGTCTCCGGGTCGGCGTCCGCCGGCAGGTCGATCCGAAAGGCGAAGCGGGCGGCCGGGTCCAGCCGGGCGACCACCACCCTGACGTCGGCCCCGGATCCCTCCGGCCCCCGTATGCGGGCCAGCGGCGCCCACCACCGAGAGGCTGATCCCAGGGCCGCCTCGGCCTCCAGCTCCAGCTGGCCCAGCAGTGGTGCCCCGCCGCGGGACAGCGACGACCGCTTGGTCACCGCCGACACCAGGACTCCGGCTGCGGTCGCCCGCTGGAGCAAGTCGCCAACCAGGCCGGGCGAGATACGCCAGTCGGCCACCAGGTCGCCATCGACCAATACCAGGGCCCCGGGGTCGGCCTCCTCCAGGCAACGGCCCACTGCGTCCCACTCCCAGCGATCTCGGATCAGGTTGAGATCGATGGCGGTCTGGGGCGCCAGGTCCAGCCCCAGGCCGGCCAGGGCGACCCCGCTCTCACCCCCTCCCAGCAAGTGGGCGCGCAATGGCCCCTCGTCCTCCACCACGCAACATCCGGCCCGGAACCGGGCCCGAGCTGCCCTGGCCATCACCACCTGAAGGCAGCCGGCGTCGGCCACCACCGCCTGGCCGCCATCCACCGCCCAGACGTCGTGGGGAGCCGTGCCCTTGGACAGAGGGCGCAGCTCCACCACCGACTCGAATTCCATGGTCGACCCTCCTGGGTCAGCCAGCCCGCCACCGCCACTGGTCAGGAGCACCGACAACCGGGCCGCCGCGGCCTCGATGGTCCCTCCGGTGGTGCTTGGCGTCATGGTGGCAGCAGCCATACCCACCAGCCTGCCAGGAGAGTGTGACACTTACAAGCCTGTGATTCGGGGTACTGGTCCGGGTATGGGTTGCCACCGCCCGAACGGCTAGCCTGGAGCCGACGGTGAGTCGGCCGGGTGGCCGCGGCTCGATCCGCTCTCAGGCGGACACCGGGTCGAGGAAGGTCGGGGCTCCACAGGGCAGGGTGCTGGCTAACGGCCAGTCGGGGTGACCCGCAGGAAAGTGCCACAGAGAACAAACCGCCGATGGCAGGCCGATGGCCCGCACAGGTAAGGGTGAAACGGTGCGGTAAGAGCGCACCAGCGGCCGGGGCAACCCGGTCGGCTAGGTAAACCCCACCCGGAGCAAGGCCGAGACGTGGGACGGGTTGCCCGCCCGCTGCCCTTCGGGGCAGCACCCACAGGTGGGCCGCTCAGATGGATGGCCACCCCGCCAGCCAGCCTTCGGGCCGGCCGGCGGACAGAACCCCGCCTACAGGCCGGCTCACCGTCACACCGCCTCGGTGCCGCTAATATGGGTCCTTACCTGCGGTTTCGCGACCGGGTAGCAGCACCGGACAGGCATCTACACGGTCAACATCTGGGCAAGTACGTGGCGTACCTCGGCGAGCTCATGCTCCGTGAGGGTGATCTCCGGCGCTTGTCTGCGGAACCGGTGAGCCGAGACGGTGCGGACCTGCTCGGTGATGACCCACCCGGCTCCGTTGGTTATCTGGATGTGGTGGGTCCAGTCGGCCCGCTCGACGCTGGTGAATGGCAGGACGGTGATCAGTTGCCCTATCGTGACGCCCAGATGGAACCAGGAGGACACGACCAACGCCGGCCGGTCCTTGCCTTGCTGGCGGCTGCGTACGGGCTCGAAATCAACGAACCACACCTGGCTGGGCTCGACCTGCCGCCGCAAAGCGGGCACGCTCATCCCCCACGTCCGGACCACTCGTCGCTGATCGGGGCGTCTGCTTCGGCGAGCTCGTCTGCTTCGGCGAGCTCGTCTGCTTCTGCGAGATAGTTGGTCCAGCCCTGCGGGTCGACGTCGTGGTAGCGGTGTACGGCGGCGATGGCGGTGGCCTGCCAGTGCTCGGCCACCAATCGGCGCACCGTCTCCTCTGCGGACGCGCCGCCGAACTCTTCCCGTCCGATCCGTAGCACCCGTTCGCGGGTTTCGTCGCTCACTCGCAGCATGTGACTATCGTACCGTCGTAAACCGATTCGTGAACACGCTCGTATACGTCGATCGGTCAGCTAGACGCCGGCGCCCCGGCCGGCGCCCGTCACGCTCCGTCCTCTTAAACGAGAAGGTATGGCAGCGCCTATGTGCACCGGGTGTCAATGACGCTCAGGACGAGGGAGCCTTGAACCCTGCCTTGAAGCCGTCGAACGTCGACTGCATTGCGGCCCAGTCGACGGCCGGCGTCTGGAAGTTGAGGGCGAAGCCGTGGCCGGGTGCGACGAAGCCGAGGTCGACGGCGTGGAGGTTGGCCGTGCCCGCCGAGTAGGTGTACTCCCAGATGGCGGCCGGGAAGCCGTGGTAGGTCGTGGGCGTGATCTGGATTCGGTGGTAGTTGGAGTTCTGAGCGGCGAAGCCGGGCTCCAACTGGTACCACGCTCCCGCCGGCGATGGGCCGGGTGGCTCCTGGTGATCGACGCGTAGGTAGACGCTTGACGTCGGGTCATGAAAGTCGGTACGAGTGCCGCTGGTGGAGACTGTCCAGTTGGGCGGATGGGCAATGGAGAACCCGGTCGTCGGATCCCGGTAGGAGATCCATCCCTTGGGCGGGGTGCTCGCCTTGGTGACCGCGGGAGTGGGCGAACTCCGGCCCGGTGGGGAGGTGGCGGAGGTGGCCGCGGTGGTCGAGGCTGCCTTGGAAGCGCTGGACGGCCCCCCGCCGCGGCTCTGAATGGCGACGGCGGCGATCACTGCCACCACCACGACCGCGCCCAGGATGCCCACTGCCGCCTGCCGCCTGCGGTTCTTCCTGCCCACCGTGGCGGCCACGGCGGGCGCACCGACCGGCGACCGACGGCTGGGAGGCGGCTTCGGGGCCGACGATGGCTCCGCCACCGGCTCGGGGCCTCGCGTCGGAGGCGGGACCGGCTTACCCTCGGCCTCGCCAGCTAGAACAGGCGCGCCCGGCCCGATTGGGTCGCCGCCCCACAAAGATTGGGGACCGAGCTCCACCGTTGCCGTCGGGTCTGGCGGGCCCTGGGCCGCCGCCAACACGTCGGTCAAGCGGCGGCGAACGTCACCGGTTGCTGGCCGATCCCCGGCATCCTTGGCCAACAGGTCGTCGATCAGGGCGCCCAGCTTGGTGTGGCGTTGGCGCAGTCGAGGCTGGTCGTTGACCACAGCGGTGAGGGTGGCGATGACGCCTTCCTTGCGGAACGGGGGCTCCCCCTCGACCGCGAAATAGAGGGTGGCGCCCAGGCCCCAGAGGTCGCTGGCCGCGCTGGGCGGATCGTTGCGCGCCTGCTCGGGAGCCATGTACGAAGGCGACCCGGCCAAGGCACTCGAGGTTGTCACCTTGGGGTCGTCGAGCACCGATGCGATGCCGAAGTCGGTGAGCTGTACGTGGTCCGACGCTGACACCATGACGTTGGCCGGCTTCACATCGCGGTGGATGATGCCCTGGGCGTGGGCCACGGTCAGGGCATCAAGTATCCCCAACCCGATGGTAGCTACCCGGTCGTCGGAGAGTGGTCCCTCCCGGGTCACCAACTGGGCGAGGGTGGGCGCCTTGACCATCTCCATGACGATGAGGGCCCGGCCGTCCTCCTCTATGACGTCGAAGATGGTCACCAACCCGGGATGGTTGAGCCGGGCCGCGGCCCTGGCCTCGCGGAGGACCTTCTTGCGGATGGCGGCCCGCTCGGAGTTGCTGAGGAAGGGGGGCAGCTCCATGGCCTTGACCGCCACGTCGCGGCGCAACAAGGTGTCATGGGCCCGCCACACCACCCCGTAGCCGCCCCTGCCGAGCTGCTCCTGCCAGACGTAGCGACCACCGACGACCTGCTCGGAGCCAGCCGGCGCGGTCGTCTCCGGATCCTGAGCCATCACCCGCCCCAGCGGAGACAACCGGGATTGTCTGTGGCCGTTCCGGATCCCTCGGCCCCCGACCACCCCCACCCCATGCGGCTCGATCCTACTAGCGGACCGTCGTGACTACCCGTCGTTCGCCGGTTGCGGCCCTTGGCCCTTTCTTTGGGAACCCTTTCTTTGAGAACCCCTTCTTTGGCGCAGCTTCGCCACCAACAGACCGACGCCCACCGCGCAGGCCAGGTCGAAGGGCGATCGCAGGCGCGGTGGGCTCAGTGTCAGCAGGGCTCCGACGGCGAACAGGGCCGCCACCAACACCAGCAGCCGGGTGTCCTCCCTACGCCAGGCAGTACCGAGCCCGACCAGGCCGAGAGTGGTCACGACGTAGAAAAACCAGAGGGTGTGGCGGCGGAAGTCCAAATTGCGACCGTCAGACACCTCGGCCGGGATGTTGGTGCTGGGACGGATCTCGAACATGTCCCTGGCGTTGCGCCCCAGGACCTGGATCAGCTCCGAGGGGTGATGACGAAGTTCGGAGAGGCTCAGGTGAGTAAGCACCGAGTCCCAGGCGACCTCGTTGCGCTCGAGAGGCCAAGTGGCCCTGAAGCGGGGGTCCTTGGTGGCATCGACGAAGGATCCCGTTTGACGGGCCTCCGGTGAGTAGGCAGCAGCCAGGTTGAAGCCGTTGGAGGTGACCACGACGGGTGAGCCCAGCTGGATCCAATTGCGGATGGCCCAGGGACTCACCACCACGATGGCCACCAATGTGAACCGGAGGGCTCGGCGCCAACCCATGTGGGCCAGCGCCCACACGGCGAGCACCGGGACCAGGGGCTGGGCGCTGGCCCGAGCGAGGACCAGCAGCCCGCTGGCCAGGCCGGCCATCTCCAAGCGGCGCTGGAGCAAGAGAAGGATGGCTGCCAGCATGAGCAGGTGGCTGAGCGGCTCGCTCAGGGTAGTGAGGTCGTTGGCCAGCAACTCGGGACAAACCGCGGCCACGGCCGCTGCTGTCAGCCCGGCCGTGGAGCCGGCGATGCGAGTACCCAGACGGTCCACCAGTACCACCACCACCGATCCAAGAAGGGCATTGAGCAGCTGACCCAGGAAGAGATGGGCTCCGAAGGCGGCGTACAGCGCCCCGAGGACCAACGGGAACAGGGGCGGCCGCCACGCCGTCGGGTGCATGGTCAGCTGGGGAAAGGTGTCCGAGAACCCATGACCATGGACCAGATTGAGGGCGAGCTGGTTGTACTGGTTGGCATCGCTGATCGGCTGGTAGTGGTGAAGCAAGGCGGCCCAATAGATGGCCCGCACCACGAAGGCGATGACCCCGACGACCAGGACCCGTCGCCAGACCGGTGCGAGTACCCGACGATGGCGGGAGGCGGTGTCTCGGACTGCCGCTGCGATGGTCATGGCGCTCTGGCCGTCATGGCGTGTAGTGACCTGTGAAGGCGAGCACTGTAGAGAAGGCGAGCAGTCCGGCGCTCACACTTAGCTTAAAGCGAGCAGGTTAGCCGTTCGCCGGCGGGTACACAGCGCCACCACCGCCCAAAAGGCGGCGAGCCGGTGGGCTCAGCGGCGCTCCTTAGCCACGTTCGCATATCAGGGCGCGTTTGATGGTTCCTTGGTCAGGAGAGTGGCATCCACTGGAGTGGAGCGCACTCCGTTCGGTGCCTTGAGCACCTGGCCGACCAGTAGCTGGACGTTCTGGGCGACCAAATCTTTGGTCTGTTGGCAGCGCAGCAGGATCAACGGGTGGAAGGGGTCATCTGGGGGCAGGGGCGTGATCTTAGGCTGCGTCCCTTTGTTGGTGGTTGGGGCGGTGGTTGTGGCGGTGGTGGTGGCGGTGGTGGTGGCCGTAGGACCCGCAGTGGTCTGACTCTTGGCGGCTTGATCCTGTGCCAGCCCGGTGGCCGCTCCCTGGTTCACTGGAGGGCACATCACCAACAAGTGGGCCCCCGCGGGAAGGGCGCCGATTAGGGGCGGCAAAGTGTTGGCCGGGTTGTCATTGAGTAACCGGTCCATGCTGTGGCGCCAGTGAACGGTGTTCGGGTCAGCCACCAGCCCGGACGTGGTGGCGTAACGCAGGCCAGGACGCAGGTAGTGGGCGACCAGGGGCACCATCTGGAAATCGGGGAGGACCACGAGGTCGCCTGGGCGGAGCTGGGGCGAGACCTGGGCCGCCACTGCCTGGACGTTGCTCTTCTGGTAGGCCGGCCCCCGGACGGTCAGTGGGGCAGTCAGGAGGGCGGCTACCCCCAGAGCAGCAAGTCCCACCCGGCCACTGCGGGCGAGTCCGACGGCGACCAGCAGGACCATCGGCCCGACGACCACTGCCAGGTAGCGGTAGGCCCACACTGACCCGCGCCACCCGGTGACCAGGGTCACAACCGGGATTATGGCGAGCACGGCCACGGCCATCGCCTGACGGGTCCATCCTTTGCCCTGGAGCATGGCTGCCAGCCCGATCCCGGCTCCCAGTCCGAGGGCAACCAGCACCTCGTTTCCCCCCAGCGTCTGAAACACGTTATTGCGCACCAACACCAGGTCTGCGTTGCGGCCCCACGGCTGGAGGTTCTGGCCGATCTGATAGAGGATCGACGGTACCCACGGGGCGTACAGCACGGCTACCGCGCCGAAGCCCAGGGAGGCGTCGATTACCAGACGGCGGCGATCACCGCTGAGCAGGAAGAGCGGCACCAGGGCGACGGCTGCGCCAAGGCCCAAGAGGAGCCCCCAGTTGTGGGTGTACAGCAGCAGCGCCAGGCTGAGGGCGAACCAAGGCAGGTAGCGCCGGCGACCAAAGACGAAGGCGTGAATGAAGGTTGCAGTGGAGAGCACGGCCAGGAGAAGGACCATCGAGTACATCCGCGTCTCGGTGGCGTAGTAGGCGATGTAGGGGTTGATGGCGAACACCAGGGCGCACATCCAACCGGTGCGCCGGTCGAACAGGCTTCGCCCGGACCACCAGACGGCAGGCACTGTGGCCAGGGCGAAGAGCAGCGACAGCACGTGCACGGCGGTGTTGGACCCACCGAACAAGGACTCCCACACGTGCAGGAGCAGATAGTAGAGCGGGGGCGCAGATTCCTGCAGCACCAGGTGGGGGACGGCAGCTAAGGGATGGGATGCCACGCCTACCGCAATGCCCTCATCGAGCCAGAAGGACATGCTGGCGGCTCGGCCCCAGAGAAACCCGACCACCACCAACAGCACCGCCAGCCCTATGAGATCGACTCTCGCCGGGCGGCTCAGCCATCCTGGCATCACCCGCCGGTCGAACCCGGTCGAAAGCGGGATAGTCCCTTCGCCCTCCTCGGGGGGGGCCTCAGCCGTCTGGGTCATCTCTGCCTGGTCGGTAGTCATGGACGGCCAGGACAGGTGCCAGGAGAGCTACTTGAGGATGCGCACGGGAACTGGCGACACCGGCTGCCCGTGGGGGAAGACATCAATGCAGTGTTCAAACTGCCCAATCCGTTACCGGTCTCGGCGCGGCCTGCAGCCGGGTCTGCGCCATGGGGCGCCACCCTAGTCCGGGAGAGAAGAGAACGATAGTCACCGAACCCGTAGTTGCTCCGCGTCACGGCGTGTAGTGGCCGGTGAGTGTCAGCACTGAGTAGAAGACAAGCAGTCCGGCGCTGATGCTGACCGCAAGCAGAGTGGCCGTTCGCCGGCGGGTAGACAGGGCAAGGGCAATGATCAGTGGGAAATCGCTGTAGCAGTAGCGTTCGAGCGAGTCCAGAGTGCGAGCGGTCAGGGCGGCAGCCAGCATGACGCCGGCGAAGGCGGTATAGGACAATGGCAGCCGGCGCGCAGACACGCCAAGCAGAGCGACGAAGATCAGCACCACCGGCAGGTGCAGGATGGTCACCGGATCGGTGGCGTGGAGTAGCGCCACCACGCTGTGATGCAGGGGGGCCAACGGATCGGCGAATAGAGACGCGCGCGGCCCGTGCACCTGGTCGGTGAAGGGCAGCATGGGGTTGCCATAGGTGCTGGCCACCCAGGCCAGGTACCCAGCGCAGCCAGCGACAGGCGCCAGGACGGCCAGGGTGGCCCATGCCCTGGTTGTGAGACGTGTGCCACGCCAAGCGCGTAGGGCTTCGACGGCGGCGGGAACCGCCAGCAGCAACCCGACCGGCCTGGACAGCCCGACCAGGATGCCGGGGATGACGGCCCAGGCGAAGTGGCGACGCCGTAGCAGCAGGAAGACCAACACGGCGAGAAGACCGAACAGTGCCTCTGAGTAGCCGAGAACGAGCACGAAGCCGACCGGCGCGAGGATTGTGAGCCATACCGTCGCGTCGGCGATGCTGGCTTTGGTCCCCGGGAGCCTGGGCTCGATGTCACTTCGGATCAGGAACCAGAGGAGGGTGGCGTACCCCAGGGCCGCGACGTTACTGACCAGCAGGGCAGCTCCGGGTGGCCCGAGGGGGAGGACTCGACTCAAGCCTCGAATGGCCAGCGGGAAGAGAGGGAAGTACCGGACCAGGCCGGCCGAGTAACCGTGCCCGGCGATCAGCTGGTAGGTGTGGGCGTCGTAGACGGAAAGAGTTGGCGGGTGAGGTATGTGTCCGGGTGACAGTTGCACCACGACTCCCAGCGCCAACAGTGTCAACACGCGGGCGACGAACCAGGATGAGAGCAGTCCGGGTAGCCCCGACCGAAATGTGGTCAGACTGACTAACGGTGTCGCGGATCCGGTGTCTGGAGGCGGGCTACCCAAGCGGTGCACAGGCCAGCTCCATCCCTTGGGCTGAGCCGGATCAGGAACGGTTTCTACTGGTCACTGGCTGGTGTATTGACATCGGTAGGCGTGGGCTGGCGGGTCGGGAGGACTGGAGCAGAGCGGCCGGTACCACCGGAAGTGGGCCTGGATCCTTCCTCGTGATAATCCTTTTCGACATTCACCTTCCAGATGTCATGGGGCGGCGTCTGGCCCAGGATGTTCTCCACACTGAGCATGGCGGTGTACATGGAATGGTCCTGGTTGTTGTACTTGTGCATCCCGTTGCGGCCCACGGGATGCACGTTGGGGGCGGCCTCGGCCAGCCACTCCCGGACGACGTCCACGTTGTGCTGGTAGGAACCGTCGTAGACGGGATAGGCCTTGGGCATGCGAACCACGTAGCCGGCCTGAACGGTGTCAGGCGGCAGCAGGCCGAGCGATACCAGCTCGGCGGTGGCGAAGGGGATGAGCTGGTCATCCGGGGTCATCCACAGCTCGTCGCCCACGTTGACGAAGTATTCCAGGCCCAGGCAGGTCCGGCCGTCCTTTACCAGGAAGGGGGACCAGGAGCCGAAGTTCTGGATGCGGCCCACCTTGACCCCCGGGCTGTGGATGTAGATCCAGTTGTCCGGGAAGCCGTGCTCCTCGGGGACCACCAGAGCCACGGTCAGGAAGTCCCGGTGGTAGAGGCCCTTGGCTGCCTCCTGCACCCTGGCCGGGGCCGGAGGGTCCATGGCCATGACCAACTCGCCCAGGGGCATCGAGGACACGACGTGGTTGCACGGGTAGCGGGTCTCTCCGCCCTCACTGGCGACCGTGACGCCGGTCGCGCCCTTCGCGTCCAGATGCACGGTTGCCACTCGGGTCTTCAACAGGACCTTCCCGCCCCCGGCACTCACTCGCTCCAGGCATCGGTCCCACATCAGCCCAGGGCCGAACATCGGGTACTGGAACTCCTCGATGAGGGTGGTGATCTCGGTCTGTTTGCGCTTCGGCAGCAAGGAGTTGATGACCGCGGTCAACAGCGAGAGGTTCTTGATCCGCTGGGCGGCCCAGTCAGCCTGGATCTCGGTGGCCGGCATACCCCACACTTTCTCGCTGTACGTCTTGAAGAAGATGCGGTACAGGCGCCAACCAAAGCGAGCGGCCACCCATCCCTCGAAGTTGGACTGGTCCTGAGGGGGTCGGATCTTGACCCACAGGTAGGACAGCACGCACTTGGCCGCCTCGATCAGGCCCAAGCCGAACAGGGCATTCTTGGCCTGGAGCGGGTAGTCGAAGAGCTTCCCGTCGTAGAAGATGCGGCTTTTGCGCTGGCGGGTCAGGAATTCGTCGTCGGGCAGGATCTCGTGCCACAAGGCCTCCACCTCGGGGACCTTGGTGAAGAAGCGGTGCCCACCGAGGTCGAAGCGCCAGCCGTCTCGCTCCACCGTTCGGCTGATGCCCCCAACCACGTCGTCGCCTTCGAAGACGGTTACCTCGACACCTGCCCTGGTGAGCTCGTAGGCCGCCGTGAGCCCCGCCGGGCCGCCTCCAATCACTGCCACAAAGCCGGGGTCTGCCACTTGTGCCTCCAGGGTTCCAGGCGCGCTGGGTATCGGTCGGTCGTTTGTGTGCTCGCAGAGTGCCTCTGGACCGAGGACCCAGTGCGAGGGCCATCTCATACTAAGCCAAGCCAGTCAGTCGGCCAACGCAGGCCAGTAGGGTTTAAACCCATGACGGCCGGTCCCGACCTCGCCGACCTGGGCCGACGGGCCCGGGTGGCCGCTCGCCAGCTGGCTGTGGCCACCACCTTGGCCAAGGATGTCGCCCTCCGAGGTGCCGGGTATCTGCTGGCGGATCGGGCGGACGAGGTGCTGGAGGCCAACGCAGTTGACCTGGCCGTCGCCCAGGCCCTGCCCGGCACCAGTGGGACCGCCCTGGACCGGCTGCGTCTCACTCCGGCGCGTCTGGACGCGATGGCCCACGCCCTGCGCCATGTGGCCGCCCTGCCTGACCCGGTGGGGGAGGTGACCGAGGGTCGGGTCATGCCCAACGGCCTGCGGGTCAGACGGGTGAGGGTCCCCCTCGGGGTGGTCGGCGTCATCTACGAGAACCGGCCCAACGTGACCAGCGATGCGGCTGGGCTGTGCCTCAAGTCCGGGAATGTGGCCTTCCTACGGGGGTCCTCCACCGCCATATCCTCCAACCGCGTCATTGCTGGCATCCTGCGAGAGTCGGCGGCCAAGGCTGGCCTGCCGGAGGATGCGGTGCTGCTGGTGGACGACACCAGCCGGGAGACAGCCACCGCCTTCATGCGCCTGAGAGGCGTCATCGACTGCCTGATCCCGAGGGGCGGTGCCTCGCTGGTGCAGGCGGTCATCCAACAGGCGACGGTTCCCTACGTGATCGATGGTGACGGCAACTGCCACCTCTATGTCGACGCGGCGGCGGACCTCGACATGGCCACCTCCATAGTGGCCAACGCCAAGATGAGCCGGCCTGGAGTATGCAACGCGGCGGAGTCCCTCCTCGTCCATGAGTCAGTGGCGAGGGAGTTCCTGCCCCGGGTGGCTACGGCCCTGGAGGGAGTAGAGCTGCTGGGCGACGAGCGCACCCGGGCCATCCTTCCCGACGTCGGCGCGGCTACCGAGGCCGACTATGCCACTGAGTTCCTCGACCTCAAGCTGTCGGTGGCAGTGGTCGACGACATCGATGGCGCTCTTAGTCACATCGCCCGCTATGGCTCCGGCCACTCGGAGGCCATCATCACCAACGACCTGGGGGCGGCCGGCCGCTTCACCCGGCAGGTGGATGCGGCGGCTGTCCTGGTGAATGCCTCCACTCGCTTCGTCGACGGCGCCGAGCTGGGTCTGGGAGCCGAGATCGGCATCAGCACCCAAAAGCTCCATGCCCGTGGTCCGATGGGCCTACGAGAGCTGACCACACTCAAGTATGTGGTCGAAGGAGACGGGCAGGTCCGTCTGTGACGGACGTTCCCGGCTCGGCCGCGGACGTCCGCCAGGCGCTGGCCCGGGTCGGCTACCTGGCCGATGACGCCATCGCCGGGGTGGTCTACCTGGCCGAGCGACTGGGCAAGCCGGTACTGGTCGAGGGCCCAGCCGGCACCGGCAAGACCGAGTTGGCCAAGAGCGTGGCCCGCATGACCGGCGCCCGCCTGATCCGCCTGCAGTGCTACGAGGGCCTCGACGAATCCAAGGCCCTCTACGAGTGGAACTACAAGAAGCAACTGCTGCGGATCCAGGCCCAGCGTCTGGCCGAGTCGGCACCTTCTGGGGCGCCACAGGCCGGGGCGCCTCAGACTGGGGAGTCACAGGTCGGGGACTCACAGACTGGGGACTCACAGTCGCTGACCCCCTGGGACGACATCGAGGCCGACATCTTCAGCGAGGCCTTTCTCCTGTCCCGCCCGTTGCTGGAGGCCATCCGGGCCACCGACCCGGTGGTGCTGCTGGTCGACGAGGTCGACCGCCTGGAGGTGGAAACCGAGGCTCTCCTGCTGGAGGTCCTCTCCGACTACCAGGTCTCCATTCCCGAGATGGGCACCGTCAAGGCCACACAGATCCCGATGGTGTTCCTCACCTCCAACAACACGCGGGAGCTCTCCGAGGCATTGAAGCGCCGCTGCCTCTATCTCCATATCGGCTATCCCGACATGGACCGGGAGAAGGAGATCGTGAGGGCCAGGGTGCCCCAGCTGGGCGACATCCTGGCCGATCAGGTCGTGCGGATCGTACGTTCCCTGCGATCAATGGACCTCAAGAAGCGTCCTTCGGTCTCCGAGACGCTCGACTGGGCCCGCACTCTGCTGGTCCTGGGAGCAGGCACCATCGACGCCGAGGTTCTCCGGGACAGCCTTCACGTTCTGCTCAAATATCGCACCGACATCGACCGGGCCGCCAAGGAGCTGTCGGCCTCCGAGGGGATCCCCGCTGGGGCCACGGCCGGGGCCTCCGATGGAGCCTCGGACGGGACATAGTCCCAGGCGCCGTTGACAGATCTCCTAACCGGCTTCATCGCTGAGCTGCGCCGAGCGGGTCTGCCTGTCTCGCTGAGCGAGGACATCGACGCGGCCCAAGCTCTCGGGCACGTCCGTTTGGAGGACAGACGGGCGCTCAAGTGTGCCCTGGGCGCCACCCTGGTCAAGACCAACGCCCATTGGCGAGCCTTCGAGACCATCTTCGACGTCTATTTCGCGCTGAGCGGCCCCCAGCTGGACCTGGTTGTCGACGACGACCACTCGGTGGCACACGGAGAAGACGGCCTGGCCGTCTGCCAGGCGGTCGAGACCGGCCCCGGCCCGGTCCTCGACATGCTGAGCGACGCCCAGCTCATGGAGGTGCTCCGCCGGGCGCTCACCGACGGCGACGAGGCGATGCTCGTCGCCCTGGGCCGCCAAGCCGTCGCCCTCCACGCCGGGATGGAGCCGGGACGGCCGGTGGGCGCCGCCTACTACCTGCACCGCACGCTTCGCCGTCTGAGCCTGGACGCGGTGCTGGCCGACCTGATGGATGCGGCTCATGCCCAGGCCAAGGGAGGCCTGACCTCGTTGGAGGAGCGCCTCGCCCGGGACGAGTACCAGGCCCGGATCGACTCGCTGCGCCAGGAGGTGGAAGCCGAGATCCGTCGTCGACTGGTGGTGGATCGGGGCGCCGAGGCGGTGGCCCGGTCCCTGCGCAAGCCCCTGCCCGAGGATGTGAGCTTCATGCATGCCACCCGTGAGGAGCTGGCAGCACTGGGCCGGGCCGTACACCCCCTGACCCGCAGGCTGGCGGTTCGCCTGGCCCGAAGACGTCGTCAGGGCCACCGGGGTGCCGTCGATTTTCGCAGCACGGTGCGCCACTCGCTGTCCTATGGGGGGGTACCGGTCGATCTCCGGCTTCGCCATCCCCGCCCGGCCAAACCGGAGATGGTGGTGATCGCCGACATCTCCGGGTCGGTGGCGGCCTTTGCCCGCTTCACCTTGCAACTCATGTATGCCATCAGCGCGCAGTTCTCCAAGGTCCGCAGCTTCGTGTTCATCGACGAGGTGGACGAGGTGACCAGGTTCTTCGAAGAGTCTGAAGATTTGAGTGAGGCGATCCGCAGGGTGAACACCGAGGCCGATGTGATCTGGGCCGACGGTCACTCTGACTACGGTCACGCCCTGGAGGCATTCTGGGGGCGTTGGGGCCATGAGTTGTCCACCAGGTCGAGCGTGCTCGTTCTGGGCGATGCCCGCAACAACTATCACGCCGCCAATGCCTGGGTGCTGGCCGAGATCAGCCGGCGTGCCCGCCATCTCTACTGGCTCAATCCGGAACCTCGCTCGTACTGGGACACCGGCGACTCGATTGTCAGTCAGTACGCCTTGCACTGTGAGGCAACGGTGGAGTGCCACAACCTGCGCCAGCTCGAGGCCTTTGTCGAGCAGTTGGCATGAGCGACTCCGCGGCGGCATCGGCTCAGCCCTTCGCCACCCGCCTGTCGCTGATCAGACATGGTGAGTCGGAGGCGCAGCGCCTGCGAGTGGTGGGTGGCATACGAGGTTGTACCGGGCTGTCCGCCGATGGGGTGGCTCAGGTGCAGGCTCTGGCCGACCGCCTGGCGTCCACCGCTGAGCTGGGGGGGGCCAACGCCCTCTACGCCAGCGTGCTGCCCCGGGCCATACAGACCGCAGAGCTGATTGCGCCCTGCCTTGGTCACCTACCCGTGATGACCGACTGCGGCCTGTGCGAGTTGCATCCCGGCCAGGGTGACGGCCTTTCCTGGGCCGAGCTGGAGGCCACTTACCCGGTGCCCGACTTTGTGACCCATCCCGACCTGCCGTTCTCTCCGGGCGGGGAGAGCTGGACCACCTTTCTCGCCCGGGCCCGAGCAGCCCTCTTGGCCCTGGTCGGGCGCCACCGGGGCGAGCAGGTGGTGGTGGCCACCCACGGTGGCGTGATCGACGGTTCGCTGCTGAGCTTCCTCGGGATCAGCGGCGTCCCCGGCAGGGCGGCCGGAGGCGGTGCGGCCCTGGGGGCGACCAACGCGTCGATAACCGAGTGGGAGCACCAGGCCGGGCGCTGGCGGTTGCTTCGCTACAACGACACGGCCCATCTCCCCCGACGGGGCTCGAAGTAGGGTCCTGATCGTGGACCGCCAGGAGTTGCAGGCTCAGCCTCAGCCGGCTCAGTCTCAGCAGGCTCAGCCTCAGCAGGCTCAGCCTCAGCAGGCATAGTCGCCGTCGAAGGCGCCGGCATCGAACTGGGTGAACCAGATAGGTCCACCGCCAAAGCCAGAGCTCGGGCCGCACTTGGAGCCCGGGTTGGAGCTGGGGGCGCCGGCCACCCACACCGGCAGCCGGGGTGAGAACCCTCCAGCGATGAGACGCCATTGGTAAGAAGTGGAATAGATGCCGACATTCATGCCCCTGGCCTGCAGGCCGGCGATGGCTCCGGCAATGGCGCTGGCGTTCACTGACTGATTGGAGGTCCAGTAGGTGTCGTCCGAGCTGACCAGTTCGACATCCAGCCACCACCGGTGACCCAGCACCCCCGAGGCGTTGGCGTAGGACACCGAGTAAGCAGCCGCGTTGTAGCCGTAGTTGTACGCCAGACAGGCCGGGTTGGCGGCTGAGCACCTCCCAGCCGGACCGTTCTGATCGTGGCTGTTGGGCGGCCCAGGGGGCGGGGCGTTGATGTTCATGTAGGAGCTGGGCGCCCCCTGGGCGGACCAGCGGGCCTCACTGGCCAGGCACGGATTGCCGGTGAAGGACCGTCCGTCATTGATGCCGATGATGGCCATGTTGAATGGCGTCGCCGGATAGGCCTGCCCGCACTGGGGCCAGGAGATGTCGTAGCCCCTCGAGAACGCCCGGTACGGATTGGGGCCGGCGGGGACGTAGGTCGCCGCCCTGGGCGGGCCTTGGGGTGCAGGGCTCTGGGAGGCCGCCGGGGGCTGCGCCCCACCGCCCGTCGCGCCGTTCATGGCGCCGCTCAAAGCTGAACCCAGTCCCTGCTCGAGACCTCCGAGGAGACCGCCCTGGTTGGCCACCACCGCCAGCTGAGCCCCCGCCCCCGCCGCACCGGCGACCGCGCCCGCCGGGACGGCGACTGCCACTGCCGCCAGGGCAGCCATCGTCAGCGCAGCCATCGGGAGGGCGGACAGGGCCCTCCTCAGAGCAAACGGGCCACGTACCCATCCGTGGCGTGATTTCGTCAGCCGTCTAGCAAGCACCCTGCCTCCTCGAGTTGGCGGCCGGTGCCTCCCGCGCTGGGACAACTGGCTCGCGGCAATAATCAGTTCGCCTGAGAGTATGGCGTGTCAGCGCCATACATGCCCCTCGGGCCTTTCACACTCAGGGGCTCCGCCCCCACTCGGGGGGCTCCGCCCCCCGAGAACCCCCCGAAATCAAACGCTCGGACCCCGCCTCCGGCGGGGCTGACTCACCATTCCGACCAGCCAAGCCCTACGGGCTGGGCTGGTCGGCTGGCTGGTGGCGCCTGGTCAGTCAGGCCCTCAGCAGCTCGGCTACCCGGAAGGCCAGATCGATGGCTTGGCGGGCGTTGAGGCGGGGGTCACATCGGGTGGTGTAGCGCAGCTCGAGCTGCTCCTCCAGGATGTCCTCGGACCCGCCCAGGCACTCGGTGACGTCTTCTCCGGTGAGTTCGACGTGAACCCCCCCTGGCCAGGTCCCCTCGGCCTGGTGGGCCGCGAAAAATCCCCTGATCTCGGCCAGCACGTCGTCGAAACGACGAGTCTTGCGCCCGCCCTGGCTGACGAAGGTGTTGGCGTGCATCGGGTCGCAGACCCAGGTGACCGGGTGTCCGGCGTCGGCCACCGCCCGCAGCAGCGGAGGCAGGTACTCGGTCACCCGCCCTGCCCCCATACGGGTGATGAGGGTGAGACGGCCCGGCACCCGGGATGGGTCCAGCCGCTGACACAGGGCCACCACCTCCTCGGGCGTGGCCGTGGGCCCCAGCTTGGCCCCGAGGGGGTTGCGGACGCCCGAGAGGAACTCCACGTGGGCGCCGTCGAGCGCCCGGGTCCGCTCGCCGACCCACAGCATGTGGGCCGAGCAGTCGTACCAGTCGCCGGTGAGGGAGTCCTTCCTGGTGAGGGCCTGCTCGTAGGCCAGGACCAGCGCCTCGTGGCTGGTCCAGAACTCGACCTGGTGCAAGGTGGCCTCCCGGCCCAGATCGATCCCGCAGGCCCGCATGAAGCGAAGAGCCCGGTCGATCTCACCGGCGATGGACTCGAACCGGCGCCCCTCGGCGCTGGCGGCCACGAACTCCTGGTTCCAGGTGTGGACCTGGGAGAGGTCGGCGAAGCCTCCCGTGGTGAACGCCCGCAACAGGTTGAGGGTGGAGGCCGATTGGTGGTAGGCGGCCACCAGTCGCCCCGGTGCCGGCGCCCGGGCCTCGGCGGTGGGAGCATCGTCGTTGACCATGTGGCCCCGAAAGGACGGCAGGTCGTCGGCTCCCACCCGCTCGGTGGGGGCCGACCGGGGCTTGGCGAACTGCCCGGCGATGCGCCCGACCTTGACCACCGGCACCCCGGCGGCGTAGGTCAGCACCACTGCCATTTGCAGGATTACCCGGAGCTTGTCCCGGATGGCGTCGGCCGTGAACTCGGTGAAGGACTCGGCGCAGTCCCCGGCCTGGAGCAGGAAGGCCCGTCCGGCGGCCACCTCGCCCAGTGCCTCGGTGAGCCGGCGGGCCTCTCCGGCGAAGACCAGCGGCGGCACGGTGGCCAATTCGGCGATTGCGGCCTCCAGCTCGATCTGGTCGGGCCAGTCGGGCTGCTGGGCGGCCAGGTGGTCGTGCCAGCTCTCAGGATTCCACGCCAGTGCAGCCATCCCCCCAAGATAGGCCATCGCCCCAGGGACTCAGTTTGCAAAAGGGACCGCTTTGCACCTTGCGCCCCTCGCCCACTCACGACCGTACGCCCTCGGGCGCCAGGCCATGGCGGTAGGCTCGGCGTCCGATGCCGGCCCTGCGCTTCGCGGTCCAGTCGGGCCAGGCCGACAGCCCCCGAGCTTGGCGGGAACGGGCTCGCCAGATCGAGGATCTGGGCTACTCGACCCTCTACCTGCCCGACCACCTGGGTGACCAGTGGGGGCCCGTGGTGGCCATGACGGTGGCCGCCGAGGCCACCCGCACACTGCGCGTCGGCTCCCTCGTCTTCGACAACGACTACCGCCATCCAGTGGTGCTGGCCAAGGAGATGGCCACCTTGGATCTCTGCAGCGAGGGTCGGGTGGAGGTGGGGTTGGGCGCCGGCTGGAAGCGCAGCGACTACGAGGAAGCGGGGTTGGCCTACGACCAACCGGGGGAGCGGGTCGACCGGCTGGCCGAGAGCCTGGCCATCATGAAAGCCCTGTGGGCGCAGGGCTCGGCCACCATGGAGGGATCTCACTATCGTGTGCGAGGAGCCCAGGGCCTGCCGAGGCCATTTTTGGCGTCTGGTCCAACTCTGGTGGTAGGAGGCGGGGGCCGGCGCCTGCTGTCCCTGGCTGCTGCCGAGGCCGACGTGGTGGGGGTGAACCCCAGCCTGGCGACCGGACGGGTGGGGCCCGAGGTGGCGACCTCGGCTCTGCCCGAGCGCTACCGGGAGCGCCTGGGCTGGATCCGCCAGGCGGCCGGTGACCGCTTCTGTGACCTCGAGCTCCAGTGCCTCACCTTCGTGGCCCACGTCGGCCCTGGGGGGCGGGAGCGCATCGAGTCCATGGCTCCGCTGTTCGGGCTGACTGCTGACGCGGCGGCCGAGGTACCCGTGGTCCTGGCCGGCACGGTCGACCAGGTCTGCGACACCATCCTCGCCCGTCGGGAGGAGTACGGGCTGTCGTACTGGGTGGTCCACGACGCCGAGATGGAGGCGTTCGCCCCCGTGGTCGCCCGCCTGGCCGGAAGGTGAGGGGCCACCTGGGGGCCACGCCGGGGGGCGGGCCGCGCATCGGAGTCTTCGGCGGGACGTTCGATCCCGTGCACGTGGGCCATCTGGTGGCGGCGGTGAACGCCCGCCACGCCCTGGACCTGGAACGGGTCCTGCTGGTGGTGGCCAACCAACCCTGGCAGCGGACGGCTGGGCCGTTGGCGGCCGCTGCCGATCGCCTGGCGGTGGTGGCAGCCGCGGTGGCCGACCAGGACGGGCTGGAGGCCAGCGACCTGGAGATCACCCGCGGCGGCCCCTCTTACACAGCCGACACACTGGAAACCTTGTGTGGCCTTTTTCCGGAGGCCGAGCTGTTCCTCATTGTGGGTGCCGACGTGGCTGACCAGCTGGACACCTGGGAGCGGCTCGACGCCTGCCGGGAGCTGGCCACCCTGGTGGTGGTGAACCGGCCGGGAGCGTCGTCGGCCAGATGGCCGGAGGACTGGCCGAGCGTGACCGTCGAGATACCAGCCCTGGACATCTCCAGCACCGACCTGCGGGGCCGGGCGGCGGACGGGCGCCCCCTGGATTTCCTCGTCCCCGAGGCGGCCATTCGACAGATCCGCCGGGTCGGTCTGTACGCTGGTGACCGATGACCGGATGACCGCCCCGTCGGGCGACAGAGCACGGGCTGCGCTCGCACTGGACCAGACCCGGGAGTGGGCGGTGGTGGCCGCCCGGACGGCGGCTGACAAGGGGGGAGAGGACACCCTCTTGCTCGACGTCAGTGACATCTTGGCCATCACTGATGCCTTCGTGATCACCAGCGGTTTCAACACCCGCCAGGTACGGACCATGGCCGAGGAGATCGAGGCCAGGGTCAAAGAGGCGGGGGGCACTGCGCCGCTTCGGATGGAAGGGCTGGATGACGCTCGGTGGGTGCTGATGGACTTCGGTGACTTCGTCGTCCACATCTTCCTGGACGAGGCCCGCCGCTACTACCAGCTGGAGCGGTTGTGGGCCGACTCCGCCCGATTGGCCTGGCAGCCCTGAGCCGAGTCGTGCCCGGTCACCTACCCCCCTGAGTCACGGCGGGGCCAGGGTGGTGAAGTCCTGGCGCACCAGCGGGCCGGAGGTGAGGGTCCCGTCACCGGCTGGCGCGTCCACCGGCTGGCCGGCATCGGTGAAGATGACTCCGGTCACCGACGGGAGGTTGGTGACCGTGAAGATCGCCTGAGCCACGGCCAGTATCTGCTCCCGGCCCCCGATCTGGCCAAAGCCCCCGCCCAGGTCGACGGTTGCCACCCCGCCCGCAACCCCGGTGGCGGTGAGCCGGGCCTGAGTGCTGATCGCACTTCGGAGCCCCGAGGTGGACTCGCGGTCAGTCGGTCCCCGGACCAGGGCGTCGAGGACCTTTTGCAGCGACAGCGGGGCATCCACGCTGTGAACGGCGGGTACCAGGTGGCCAGCCTGGAGCAGATAGACCACGGTTGGCACCTGGGGCCGGCTGGGATTGGCTCGGGGGCTGCTGGCCGAGGGCGACAAGAGCCCGAAGGGGACATCCCGCCGGGAGAGCGACTGAGGGGCGGAGCTGTTCGGTATCCCGCAGGCCCCCGAGATGAGCGCCAGCACGAGGGTCGCAGCCAACAGGCCCAGGCGGCGCCTGGTCACGGCACGGTTGGTCACGGCCCGGACGCCGGGAGCTCGACCACGAAACGGGCCCCTCCGCCGGGGCAGTCCTCGACCCACGCCCGACCGCCGTGCAACTGGGCGTGCTCGCTGACCAGGGCCAGGCCCAGTCCGGTGCCCTCCCCGCCGCCCCGGCGCCCACTGGTCGAGCCCCTCGAGAAGCGCTCGAAGACACGAATGCGGTCCTCGACCGGCACCCCGGGACCGGCATCCTCCACCACCAGGCGGACCTGGCCATCCTGGGTCTCTACTCCCACCCTGGTAGCGCCCCCGGCGTAGGTGGAGGCGTTGTCGATCAGGTTGGTGACGATGCGCTCGATCCTGCGTTTGTCCACCCGCACAACCAGGGCCGCGGCCTCTGGGCCGATCTCCACCGGGACGTCCGGCGCCCCGGTGACCCGCACCGCCTGACGCACCACCTCGTCGAGGGGCACCTCGTCGAGCGAGAGCTCGGCCGCACCAGCGTCAAAGCGGGAAATCTCCAACAGGTCGGTGACCATGCGCTGGAATCGGCTCATCTCGGCGGCCAGCAGGTCGAGGGCCTGGCGGGACCGCTCGGGGAGGTCCTGGCGGCGGGACTGGATGATCCCCAGGGAGGTGGCCAGGGTGGTGAGCGGAGAGCGCAGCTCGTGGCTCACGTCGGAGGTGAACCGGGCTTCCCTCTCGATACGCGCCTGCAGGTTGTCGGCCATCTGGTTGAAGGAGGAAGCGAGGGTGGCCAGGTCAGCCCCGTCCGCCGTCTCCAGGCGGGTGTCAAGTCGTCCTCCGGCGATGGCCGCGGCCGCCTCGGCCGCCTCGCCCAGTGGTCGCAGAGCGCGGCCGCTGGCCCACCGGCCCAGTGCCGCGCCGCCCAAGGTAGTGGCCAGGGCGGCCCCAGCCAGCGACAGGGCAAGGATCCGAAGCGTCCGCTGCAGATCCTGAAGGGAGAAGACCTCGAAATAGGCGGCTCCCACCTCGGGCACGGGCACGCCCACCTCGAGTAGGGGGGCGCCCCCCAGCTGGTGGTACTGGCGGGCTGGCGCGCCGTGGGCCACCACCAGGTCCTGCATGGCCGGCGGGATGGCATCCTGGCCCACTCCGAGCGAGGTGGCGTACCAACGTCCCCGGTCGTAGAGCACCGAATTGGACCCCGGAACGGTGTCGAGCGAACCCAGCAACCCGACGATGTCGGCCCCCGGCGAGCGCAGGGTGCTGCGGACCAGGGCCGCGTTCACGTAGGCCTGGCGCACGACGGCGGCGCTCTGGTTGGCCAGGGTGGACTGCCGGGCGGCGGCGTAGGTGATGATCGCCATGGACGCCGACAGGACGAGCGCTCCGAGGCCAAAGGCAGCCGTGACCCTGGCCCTCAGCCCGAGGCGCAGCCGGCGGCGGCCCCTCATGACGCTTGGCTGGGGCCCGGCGTCAGGCCACCACCTTGTACCCCAGGCCCCGTACCGTGACCACATGGCGGGGGTTGGCCGGATCGTGCTCCACCTTGGTGCGCAGGCGACGGACGTGGACATCCACCAGGCGCCCGTCACCGAAGTAGTCATAGCCCCACACCCGCTCCAGGAGCTGCTCACGGGAGAGCACCCGACCGGAATTGGCGGCCAGCTCGCACAGCAGGCGGAACTCGGTGCGGGTCAGATGGACCTCCTCGCCGCTGCGACGTACCACGCCCTGGTCCGGAATGACCTCGAGGTCACCGAAGGCAAGGGGGCCAGATCCGGGACCGGCGGCCCTGGCCCGGCGCAGGAGGGCCCGGATGCGGGCCGCCAGCTCCTTGATCATGAACGGCTTGGTGACATAGTCGTCTGCCCCCGCTTCCAGGCCGGCCACCACGTCGTGGGTGTCGGAGCGAGCGGTCACCATGATCACCGGCACGGCGCTGACCCGACGCAGGGCTCGGCAGCAGTCGAAGCCGTCCATGCCCGGCAGCATGATGTCGATCAGGACGATGTCGGCCGGCCGACGGGCGAATGCCTCGAGGGCTTCCTCGCCGCTGGCCGCCTCGTCCGCCTCGTAGCCCTCGTCTTCCAGGGCCAGGCGCATGGATGTACGGATGCGCTCATCGTCTTCCACGAGCAGGATTCGGCTGGCCATGTCCAGATGGTGACCGATCAGCCGCCGCCACGCCAGGCGCAAGTCGCCTCGAGGTGGGCAATCGTCACCAGATCGACACGCGATCGCCCTCGACTTGATCACCTGGAGGGGCGATGATGACGGCGTCGGTTCGAGCCAGGGTCCCGGCCGGGACGTTGCCGACCGAGCAGTCCGGGGGACGGAGACTTCGATGGAGCTTGTCGACATGTTGGCCCGTCGGGGCGCAAGGACACCCCGCTCATCCCCCATGGTGATCGAGTCATGCAACAGCACCTGGCTGTTCGACGCCGAACGGCACCGCTTCCGCCGGGTGCCCAGGGGCTCCAGCCTGGACATCCCCCCTCCGGCCAGCGCCTGGCAGTCCTACTTCGAGCTGGAGCTCGATCCCTCCTCAGACGCATTCACAGTTGTCCTCAACCAGACTGGGACCCGTCTGTTGCGCTCCTGGCGCCACGTGGACCGATGCGAGCAGTGCGGCACCGACGCCACCGTCGAGTTGACGTGTGTCGATGCCATGGGGGGACCTCCTGGCGAGTGATGAGCCTTTGAAGGCCGTTTCGAAGGGGTAACGGGCGGCCGTAGTGGGTATGGGATGGGTGGTGCCGAAGGGCGGCATCTGTCATGCACTACAGAACCGGAGGCCTTGATGTCGCCCAGCCCGAAGTCGCCCAGACCGAAGTCGCCCAGCCCGAAGTCGAAGGGCCAGATTCCCGGCGTCCCTGGCAGTGAGGCGCCGTCGCTGGCGGAGCCCACCGAGCCTCGGGAGCCGCTGGCGACCCGACCGGACCAGCGCCCGCCGGCAGCAGTGTCGGCCACCGGATCACCAACCGGCGCGCCGGGCACGGCGCGTGCTCAATCCGGCGCCTACCTCACCACCGCTCAGGGTGTCCGGCTGCCTGACACTGACCATTCCCTCAAGGTCGGCGCCCGCGGCCCGACGCTGCTCCAGGACCACCATTTGCGGGAGAAGATCACCCACTTCGACCACGAGCGGATCCCTGAGCGGGTGGTCCACGCTCGGGGCGCCGCCGCCCATGGGGTGTTCCGGGGCTATGGCTCGGCCGAGCAGATCACGATGGCCGGGTTCCTGGCCAAGGATGTCGAGACACCGGTGTTCGTACGGTTCTCCAACGTGGTGGGATCCCGAGGGTCGGCCGACACCGTACGTGACACCCGGGGCTTTGCCACCAAGTTCTACACCGAGCAAGGAACGTTCGACCTGGTCGGCAACAACATCCCGGTCTTCTTCATCCAAGACGGGATCAAGTTCCCGGACATCGTTCATGCCGCCAAACCCCACCCGGACGTGGAGATCCCCCAGGCGCAGAGCGCCCATGACACCTTTTGGGACTTCGTCTCACTGCACACCGAGGCCACCGCCCATGTGATGTGGCAGATGTCAGACAGGGGCATTCCCCGATCGTGGCGCATGATGGAGGGCTTCGGCGTCCACACCTTCCGCCTGGTCAACACCGACGGTGAGACCACTCTGGCCAAGTTCCACTGGAAGCCGGCGGCCGGGGTGCACTCGCTGTTCTGGGAGGAAGCCCAGATGGTCAGCGGTGTCGACCCCGACTTTCACCGTCGGGACCTGGCCAATGCCATCGAGGCCGGCGCCTACCCGGAGTGGGAGTTCGGCATCCAGGCGTTCCCTGACACCGACGACCAGACATTCGAAGGCATTGACCTGTTGGATCCCAGCAAGCTGGTCCCCGAGGAGCTCGCCCCGGTCCAGCCCATTGGCCGTCTCACCCTCAATGCCAACCCGACGAACTACTTCGCCGAGACAGAGCAGGTCGCCTTCCACCCCGGTCACCTGGTGCCCGGGATCGACATCACCGACGACCCACTGCTTCATGCCCGCCTCTTCTCCTACCTCGACACCCAGCTCAGCCGGCTGGGCGGCCCCAACTTTGCCCAGATCCCGATCAACCGTCCGCACGCCCCGATCAACGACATGCTGCGTGACGGCATGCATCAAAGCGCAGACCAGGCTGGGGTCGCACCGTACAAGCCGAACTCCCTCGACGGTGGCTGCCCGTTCACTGCGGGCGCTGGCATGGGCGGATATGTCGAGGTGCCCCAGCGGGTCACGGCCGCTGCCAAGGTGCGGGAGTCTCCGTCGTCCTACGCCGACCACTTGAGCCAGCCTCGGCTGTTCTGGCTGTCCTTGACTCCGATCGAGCAGGAGCACACCATCGAGGCATTCACCTTCGAGCTGGGCAAGTGCTATGAGACCCCAATTCGCCAGCGTCAGCTGCAGGTCCTGGCCAATGTCGACTCGGCGCTGTGTGCCGGGGTGGCAGCCGGCCTCGGACTGCCCGCGCCCGATGCGACCGAGGAGGTGACGTCGCCCCGGCCAAGCCCGGCGCTGTCCCAGGTCGGCCAGCGGTGGCCGACCATGGGACGGACCATCGGGATCATCGTTGACCAGGCGAGCGACCTCGGGGCCGTGCGTGGCGTCAAGGAAGCCGTCACCGGCGGTGGGATGGTGCCCCTCATCATCGCGCCACGCGGCGGCACCCTCGGCTCCAGCGCTGACGAGCTGGTGGTGCAACGCACCTTTCTCACCGCACGCTCGGTCGAGTTTGACGCCATCCTGGTAGCCGGGGGACCGACCGACAAGGGCTCTGATGCGGTGGGCGGCGAGGCGGCCGGCGATCCCCGGGTGGCCCTGATGCTGGGTGAGGCCTTCCGCCACGCCAAGGCCCTGGGTGGTTGGGGCCAGGCAGGCGCGACATTGTCGGCAGCCGGCTGTGACGAGGGTGCGCCAGGCGTGGTGCTGGGCCAGGACGCCACCCAGGTGCTGGCCCAGGTGGTCGAGCTCCTCGGCGAGCACCGCGTCTGGGCCCGGTTCCCGGCTGGGCCCAGCTGACCGGACCGCGCCCGGCCAACATGCCGCTCGCCGGTTGGCCGGGCGCGGTCAGGGACCCAGCCATCCGGCTGTGACCAGGTCGGCCAACTCCCCGAGCGCGGTGACGGAGTGATCGGCGGGGAGGAAGTAGCCGGGGAATGGCTGGCCGTCCCGGTTGACCCAGGCGGTGCGTAGACCAGCGCGCTTGGCGCCATCGATGTCCCAGGGGTGAACGGCGACGAGCAGCATGGCGGCGGGGTCGACCCCGCAGGTTCGGGCGGCATAGGCGTAGGCGCCGGAGGACGGCTTCCACACTCCGGCGTCATCGACGGACAACAGCCGCTCGAAGTGATCCCGGATGCCAGCGGTTTCGAGCAGGTGCTCGGTGACGTCGGTCGAGCCGTTGGTGAGCGTGACCAGACGTGCTCCTGCGGCGGCCAGGGCGCGTACCCCCTCGGGGACATCGGCGTGGACCCTCAGCTCGAGGAAGCCGGCCATGATGTGGTCGACCGCGACATCGAGATCGCTGGTCAAAGCCATGCCGGTCAGAACGGTGCGCAGGGCGCCCGAACCCACGGTCGCGAACCGCTCGGTGGCGCCAGCTGCGGCCAGAGCGAACCCGTCCCGCAGGAGCGACGCGAACCACACCTTGGCCGCCAGCTCGGGTGCGCCCACCTCGGCGAATCGCGGTCCCATCGGCGTGAGGTCCGAGAGTGTCCCGTTGACATCGAACATCACGACGCCTGTCCTGTTCATGGGTCACTCCTCGGATCGGGCGTGTGTCACGTTCACCATGCCAGCCATCACGCGATAGCAGCGCCGCTCTGCGACTGGTCAGGATGGCCGCTCGCAAGCTACTAAGAAACCGACTGCTCGAGCTCGAGGATCATGCACTCGATGGCCAATCCCTTCGGTGCAGTTTGCAGGTGCTCACCGAGTTGCTCCATCCCGACCAGGATGCTGGCGAGAGGATCGACCAGCGTGAGGCTCGACTGGGAGGCGAACAGCGGACCGGCACGGAAGGCGTGACTGGCCAGGATGACTGAGCCGGCCCCGGCCACACCGACCGCATAGGGGCCAGGTGAGGAGCAGATGGGCAGGCCATGGCTGGCGACGGCGCTGGCCTCGGCCAAGCCACGCAGGCGCCCCACCGTCCCCACTGAACGAGGAGCGATGGACTCAGCCGACTCTCGCCGGCGTGCTCGACCTTACGTACCCACGGCAATTTTCGCTGCCAGGCGGCCTCGGGATGTGACCTGCAGCTTGGTGAAGACGTTGCCGAGGTGGTACTCGATGGTCTTCACGCTGAGCACGAGCTCTTCGGCCACTTCCTTGTTGTCATGCCTGACGCCACCAGGGTGGCGACGGTGCGCTCTTGCGGGGTGAGCCGGGCCACCGCCGACGTCTGGCGAGCTCGTGGCGTGAGCCCGCATGCGGCCTGCTCACGCTGACACCGCTCCAAGAAGGGCCTGGCGTCCAGAGCGGTGAGGCGATCAGCAGCTGCATTGAGCACAGACAGCGCAGCCCGGCGCTTACCGAGCCGACGTAGAACGGAGCCGTGGAGAATCTCTATCAGCGCGTGCTCCAGCGGCGATCGATCCTCCGGGTCGTACTGACGGCCTGCCTCCAGCACGACCGCCGCCTCAGCCAGGCTTCTCTGGGCGACCAGGAGCAGGCCGTGGAGGCGGGCGGCGCGCACCAGCTCACTGGGATGGGCGGCATCGGTGGCCCGCTCGGTGAGTGCGGCGATGATGGCCTCGGCCTCTTGGAGGCGGCCTGCGCCGATGAGGGCCTCGGCGTACAGGGACCTCCACGGCTGGATACCCGGCTCATCGCTGCCGTCCACCCCGACCAGCTCGCTGACGGGGCCAACGCCACCAGCATCGCCTCTGGGTTCCCGCGGGCCTGGGCCAGGCGAGCGCCTGCCATGCCAACCCACAAGGTGCTCGCCCCATCGCCTAGTTGTCGGGCGGCTCGGACGGCCGCGTCGGCATGAAGCTGGGCGTTGTCCCATTCCCCTTGGCCGGCCAGCGGGAAGGCGGCTATGGCGTGGACCAGAGCAAAGGTCCACACTTGATCGGCATCGCCGGCCAATGACACCGCCAACTGGCTGTGGGACACGGCATCGGACCACTGCCCCAGGCGGTATTCGGTGTCGGCCAGATAGAACAGGGCAATCAGACGCAGGTACAGCGGGCCGTAGCGGCGAAGGCCGCCCTCGGCCCGACCCAGGGTTGACCGGGCCGTGACAAGGTCGTCGGTCCACAGTTGCAGCACCCCCCGCCCGACCAGGGCGTCCAGCTGTGATGGCCCGAGGTTGTCGACCGAGCTGGGCACGGGGCCGATGAGCTCCAGGCCTTCACCGGCGCGTCCCAGTTCCCCTAGGCTGTCGACGGCCATGAGATCCTCCCCATAGGCGGACAGGAACCTCCCCGCTGGCGGCCTCCAAAACTCCCCACCGGCGGCCAGCAGTTCTCCCAACAACTGTCCGCTGACGCTCTCGGGTCCACCCGAGAGCGGCCCCTCCTCGGTTAACTGCGTGTGTCTCAAGCACCCAGGCCCGAGGAGGGACCACATGAAGCATGCCGAGGAGATCATGCAGATACTCGAAGCTTT
>JAABUZ0100000542.1_pt1 | contig 90808 bp, 88 predicted proteins | sample 5562091 | NCBI WGS metagenome assembly JAABUZ01 (sample SAMN12813069, study PRJNA571459) | rock metagenome | isolation source: Antarctica rocks | place: Antarctica: Victoria Land, Linnaeus Terrace sud | collected 2015-12-21
CGGCAGATGTATGGCCGCGCCAGCTTCGATCTGCTCAGGCTGCGAGTACTCCAGAACGCCTGAAAACAGGCTCTAATGTCGTAATCCCCGCCACATGAACGAGCTTCACCAAATGTGCGGAAGAACCATGGTTTGTCGTTGTTGTTGCTTTTTGTTGTCATCCCGTAGGGATCTGCTTCTCTTCCACCGCACATCATCCAGGAAACCGTTCTAAGCATCAATTCGCCGCGTTGTCGCAAGCCACCTCGCTCACCGCCTTCGCTGTTTCCTCTCCGCTCGTCACCCTCACCGCCGCCAGATCTGCCCCGCATCCTCCACATCCGAGTCATCCCACCGCTGATCCTCCTCGCTCATCCGCACCATTCCCTCCCACACCTTGCGAAAGTTCGAAAACTCCGCAAACTGTGCCGCCTCATTCGGAATCAGGTAGATCACATCCATCTCTCCCATTCGATTTCCCGCATGCGCCTCCAGTCGCGCCAGCATCTTGCGCACCACCGGCCCACGAAACGGGTTGTACATAAAGAACACGCACGGTAACTCCGGCAGCGGCACCTCGGTCGCATCCCCATGCGTGATCCGCACCTCGCATTTCGCCTTTCCCGTCTTCCTCCACGCCTCAAGATTCTGCTGCCCAACCCGCGCCAACTCCGGATCGAGCTCCACCCCACCGACCTCCCGAAACCCCATCTCCGATGCCAGCATCACCGCCCTTCCCTTCCCACACCCGATATCAAAAAAAGCACACTCCGCAATCGACCTCGTCCCAGGAAGCGTTTGCCACTTGGCGACTGCGTCCACCAGCCGCGACGGCGGCGTTCCCTGATACGCCACGTTGTAGACATCATGCGCGTGCCCCACCCCCAGGTGCGATCCCCCGATCCGCCCCCCGGTCTGCACTCCATTCTCCGTATCAAACGGATGCACCGGCCGCTCCACCGCCTTTGCCCCTTTATCCAGCCCTACCAGCCGGCGCGCCATCAGCGCCGCCGTTCCACCCACGCCGCGTAACTCCACAGACCACTGCAACTGCCGCACTGCACGATCAACCAACCCCATAGTGCCCTCCGTTCTTCACTCGTAGCGAACATCCTAGCAAAGGCCTCGAACGTAAGCTTAAGAGAGCGCATCGGGATCGCCACGGCGTTATACCCTGAACCTGCTGATCGTCCACCTCGCCCGATGAACCTCACCCAACGCCGCGGCGCCATCGCCTTCGCCATCGTCCTCGGCGTCCTGCTCACCGGCGTCACCGTCACCCTCAACATCGGCTGGATCATCCTCAACGAGCGTCGCGTCGCTCTGCTTGTCCTCGGCGTCATCTGCTTCGCCGCCCTGATCGTCGGTGTGGTCCTCAACACCATCTTTCTCGTGCGCGAGGTCCGCCGCAACCAGCGCCAAGACTCCTTTCTCAACGCCGTCACCCACGAGCTCAAAACCCCCATCGCCTCCATCCGCCTCTATCTCGAAACTCTCCAGCGCCGCCCCGTCGACGAAGACAAGCGCCAGGAGTTCTACCGCATCATGCTGTCCGACGCCGAACGCCTCCACGCCACCGTCGAGCGTGTTCTCAAAGCCGGCGAACTCGGCCAGCGTTATCGCGATCGCCGCTCCCTCGAGCTCGAACCGCTCCTTGCCGAGTCCATCGCCACTATCCTCCGCCAGAACAACCTCCCTCCCAACGCCATCACCCTTCTCCCCGTTCCCGGTGCCGTCCGTCTCCATGTCCTCGGCATCGCCGAAGATCTCCGCACCGCGTTCATCAACGTCCTCGAAAATGCCGTCAAATACTCCCCCAACGGCGTTGCCATCCGCGTCTCTCTCCTTATTGAGAACTACACCGACGCCGTCATCCGCATCTCCGACACCGGACTCGGCCTCCCCCCCGGCCAGCAGAAGCGCATCTTCAAGCGCTTCTATCGCGTTCCCGGCCGCAACGCCACTCGCATCAAGGGCACTGGCCTTGGTCTTTTCCTCGTCCGCCACATTCTTCGCCAGCATGGCGGAAATGCCACTGCCGAGTCCCGCGGCCCCAATGAAGGCACCACCGTTATCCTCACCCTGCCGCTCGCCCCCGCCGTCGGCACCTGACCGCGGCGAAGCTTAAGCTGTCTTAATCCCCAGCTCCCGTGGTATCTCCGTAACCAAAACACCGCCTCAACTCCGTCAGAGCTCCTCCGAATGCGGTACCCTGATGTCTCCGGAGGTCGGATTGCCCGACTCAGAGCAGAACACGCGCGATGCTGTGCTAGCCACGCCCACTCCCGTCGGTGATCCCGCCTGGGATGAAACTGCCTCCACCGAGACCTCGTCCGAAGCAACCAAGCTCCCGCTCTCGCACGAGCTCAACCAGTCCCTCGCCCGGCTCGAGCGAAATTCGCTCGAGGTCAAGCACTACCTCGATGCCATCGAAGAAAAGATCAGCCGCATCGAGCCCCGCCTCGAGCAGATGCGAGAAGCCCAGCCAACCGCATCCGCACTGTCATCCGCCATCTCCGAAGAGCCGCCCGCCGACAGTGCACCACCCATCCCGGTTCCCACCGAATCCACCACCGATCGCCGCAGACGCCGTCTTGACATTCCACCCCCCGGCTCAGCCTTTGCCGATCGTCCTGGCCTGCCTGTCTCCGTTCCATCCGGTGTAGCGGGTATCTCAGAGGAAGTTGCTTGGGCCCTCAAACCCTGGTTGCTCGGCCATCGCAGACAACTCGCCATCGCCGGTGCCATCCTTCTGATCTTCGTTACCGTTCTCACCTTCGGCTCTGGCAACCATGCGAAGTCCCCGGCCAGCTCCGCCACGGGCGCAAACACCCCGGCCGTCACATCGCCCGGACTATCCCCTCCGACCGGCAGCGTTCCTATACCCAAATCCTCCGCCGGCACCCCTGCAGCCACCGCCTCCGGAACCGAGCCCTACAGCCGCTCGTTCCCAGACCCTGGCCGCACCGAGACAGTCTCCGAGGCTGCCGCCGCCTCGTCTTCCTCCGGCACCGCCCCGTCTTCCTCAACCATCTGGCCTTCTGGCATCCCGGCTACGAGCCGGCTCGACACCTCCGCCTCCCCAGCTCCCACCTCCGTCTCTCCAACTCCCACCTCCGCCTCCAACACCACCAAAGAGCCTGGCCCTACCACCAGCACCCGCCTCATCCCCGCCTCTGGCCGCGTCCGCGTCTCCTCCGGCGTCATGGCCGGCAACCTGCTCTTCTCGCCCACCCCCAAATACCCCGGCGGCTTCGCCAGCCTCTTTCACACCGAAGGCAAGGTCACCATGCAGGCCATCATCGCCCGCAACGGCCACGTCGAAAACCTCCGCGTCCTCTCCGGTCATCACCTTCTCCGTGGAGCCGCGCAGGATGCCGTCCGCACCTGGCGCTACCGCCCCTATTCCATCAACGGCGTCTCCGTCGAAGTCGCCACCATCGTCACCGTCGAGTTCCATCGCTAGCGCCGCCGCGATGCTCCCCCTCATCACCCTCGTCGAAGACGAAGCTCACCTCGCCCAGGGCCTGCTCTTCAACCTCCAGGCCGAGGGCTACCGCACCGTGCACTTCGCCGACGGCGATCTCGCCCTCGCCTCCCTCCTCGCCGCCCCGAGTACCGGCCCTGACACCCCCTCTGCCATCCTCCTCGATTGCATGCTCCCTGGCGCCGATGGCTTCACCATAGCCCGTACCCTCCGCGAGCACCACCGCTTCATCCCCATCCTCATGCTCACCGCCCGCTCCCGCCCCGAAGAGATCCTCGAAGGCATCGAGGCCGGCGCCGATGACTACCTCCCCAAGCCCTTCGACCTCACCATCCTCCTCGTCCGCCTCAAAAGCCTCCTCCGCCGCATGTCGTGGCAGGCCTCTCCCGGCACCGCCACCCCGCCACCGCCCCAGCCCGCCGACGAGGTCTCCTTCTCCAACCGGACCATCCGCTTCGACACCCTCGAGCTCCTCGCCCCCAACCGCACCACCCAGCTCACCCTCATGGAGGCCGACCTCCTCCGCTATCTCACCGACCGCCCCAACCAGATCGTCTCCCGCAAAGAGATCCTCGATCAGGTCTGGCGCGTCCACGAAGACACCGACACCCGCGCCATCGACAACTTCATCGTCCGCCTCCGCCGCTACATCGAAGACAACCCCAGCAACCCCCGCCACCTCACCACGGTCCGCGGCGTAGGCTACCGCTTTACCCCCAATCCCTAACCTAATGCCCTTACCGCCTCCGTTCGCTCCGTTCTTTAGTTGTCATTCTGAGCGAACCGAAGAACCCCCGTATTTCGTCTTAACCACGGAGCGACGCGACGCAACTGTTTTCCTTCGGTCCACAAATGCAAATTCCTTCGAGCTAGGCAGCGGATCTCCCATCTTTGTTTGTCATCCCGTAAGGATCTGCCGTTGTCTCTGCATTGACGTCGCTGTTTCGCCAGGTACGTCACTCGCTTCCGCTCCCTCTACAATGCCCCAGTGACCCGCAAGCGCTCCGCCCTTCTTCTCTCCATCGCTGCCCTGCTCGCCTTCAGCCTCTGCTGGCTGCTCTGGCCGGCCTCCTCAAAATCCACCTCCGCAACTTCGCCCGCACCATCGCAACCCGCAACACCTCTCGCGCTCACCGGCAGCGACAAAGACGCCACCACCGTCTACGCCCACAATCTCCGCCTCCGCAAAGGCAACCAGTTCCGCATCTACATCCGCTGGATCCGCGGGCAGATGCTCCGCACCAAGTCCACCGAAAATCCCTCCTTCGACGACCCCGACTCCTTCGTCTTCCGCTTAAACGAAGGCGTCATCCACGCCAACCTCGGCGATATCGGCAACTATCTCAACACCGCCGTCCCCGCCAACTTCCCGCTCAAACATATCGCCGTCGTCGGCGAAGGCGACCAGGTCCGCCTCACCGGCACCATGCACAAGCTCCTCCTTCCCCTCCCCGTCGAGCTCCAGACCACCGTCTCCGCCACCCCCGACGGCCGCATCCATCTCCACCTCACCAGAATCAACGTCCTCAAGCTCCCCCTCAAAGCCCTCCTCGGCGGCCTTCACGTCGAGATCGACGACATCATGGGCAAATCGCCCCTCATTGGCGTCGAAGTCTCCAAAAACGATCTCTTCTTCGACACCACCAAACTCCTCCCGCCACCCCACATCCGCGGCCATCTCACCAGCGTCCGCGTCGACCGCCCCGACCTCGTCCTCATCTACGGTGACGCTCCCACCGACGAGACCGCTCTCGCCAAGTGGCACAACTTCCTCCGTCTCGAGGGCGGTACCCTCAACTTCGGCAAGCTCTCCATGCACCCCACCGATCTCACCCTCATTGACGCCTCAAACTCCGCCTGGTTCGACCTCGACCTCGTCAACTACCAGGCCCAGCTCGTCAACGGCTACTCCCGCATGACCCCCGAAGCCGGCCTCGAAGTCTTTATGCCCAGCCTCGACGATAAGACACCCCCCAAGCAAGCCAACCAGGCCATCACCCTTGAGTGGCTGCGCAACCGCAACCAGTCCCTCCCCGCCGACGTCCCCGTCCACTAAAGCAATGCACCCCCCCTCCCCCGAGGTTCGCCGCAACTCCGCCCCCTTGTTGTCATCCCGTAGCGATCTGCTGTTGCCACGCCGTCCTCAGCCGCGAGACGTCCTGGCCCCGCTAAAATACGCAATCGAGGTCGCATGAAGCAGACATCCCGCAGCAGCATCTCCCCCGCATTGCCCCTTCTCCCGCAAGCTCGATTCATCGCCTTCGCTGCCTGTGCTCTGACGCTTGTTCTGGCTCTCCGCCTCTGGTCCCGTTCCCAATCCGAGTTCTTCTTCGAAGACGCCTACATGTTCTTCCGCTATGCCATCCATCTCCACCACGGCATCGGCATCTCGTGGAACCCCGGTGGCCCGCACACCTTCGGCCTCACCAGCCTGCCCTGGCTCGTCGTCGTCTGGCTCGGCACCTTCGTCTCGTCAACGCCCATGCACCTTCTCCCGTCTCTTTCGATCACCGTCGGCATGGTCGCCCTCTTCCTTCTCGCCCTCCTGTTCTCCCGCCGCGCGCGCAGTCTCTGGCTGCGCCATGTCGAGATCACCTTTCCGCTCGTCGCCCTTCCCCTGCTTTTCACCCATGGCTTCGACACGTCAATCTCAAACGGCATGGAGACTATGCTCGGGCTCCTTCTCATCACCCTTTTTCTTGACGGAACCCTCCGCTTCATCGACCACCCCGACATCCCCCATAGCCTCACTCTTGCCCTTCTCGCCTTTCTCGCCGTGCTCACCCGCCCGGAGGCCATCATCCCCGTCACTCTCACCGCCGTCTGTACCCTTCCTTTGCTGCCCCGCTCCCGCCGTGTCGCGCCCCTGGCCGTCTTCTTCGCGGTACTCGCCTCCCTCCTTGCCGCAGATCTCCTCATCAATCGCTGGTACTTCGGCTCCCCCGTTCCGCTCGCCTTCTTCATTAAAGCCGTCCACGGCTACGACGATTACGTCTGGCTTCTCAACCCCTTCGCCGCCAACCTCACCTTCTTCGCCATGGCCTCGCTCGCCATTACCGCTATCGTCCTCTTCGCCCACCGCCGTCATCTGGGCCTGCTCCTCCTCTTCCTGCTTCCCCTCGCAGCCATCCTTCTTTATCTGCTCACCGTCCTGCAGATCATGGGCCTCGGCGCCCGCTATTACGTCCCGTTCCTTCCCTTCCTCCTCTTCCCCGCGCTTCTTCTCACCGACGAAGCCTTCGCCTCAACCCATCTCCCAGATCAGGCCTCCGATCCCTCCCCCATCCGCTCCTCCCTTCCCCTCTCCTTCCCTCGCCTCGCCGCCGTCGCCGTCGCTCTCATCCTCTCCAACGCCCAGTATGCCGAGCACTTCTTCGGTCCGCTCGGCACGGTGCTCGCCCGCGGCCATCGCGTCTGGGACCCACCCGTCTTCGCCATCGACGCCGATCAGCAGCTCCCAAAGTTCCCTGACCTCTGGGTCAGCTACCGAGCCGTCGCCCGCATCGCCGCCCACCTTCCACCCAGCAGCCACATCGCCCTCACCGAAGTCGGCATCGTCGGTGCCTCGGCCCCTGAGATCCACATGCTCGACATGGCTGGCCTCAACGACGCCTTCCTCGCCCGTCACCACTTTGACGTGGACTACATCTTCAATCAGCAGCCCGATGTCATCTGGCTCCCGAACACCGATTACACCCGCAGCTACGGCATCTTCTGCTCCGACCCCCGCCTTCTGCGCGACTACACCGTCTTTGCCAATGCTTTTCTCTTCGGGGTCGCCGTCCGCAAGCAGAGCCTCCTCTACGACCAGATCCTCGCCACCCTCCAGCCCGAGTTCGCCAAGCTCTACCCCGGCATCGATATGAGTCGCCACCAGGTCCGTTCCGTGACCTGGAACCCCCTTCCCACCCACACCGTCAACAGTCTCCACACCGTCGAACCATAGACTCACCCGCTACACTCAACCTCAGCCCGCCATGCGCATCCTCACCCGCTACATCCTCGGCGAAGTCCTCTCGCACGCGCTCCTCGGCGGCCTTCTCTTCACCTTCATCCTCTTCATGCCGCACCTCGGCTCCCTGCTGGAACTCGTCGTGCGCGACTCCGCTTCCCTCGCCGACACCGCCCGCCTCTTCCTCTATCTCCTCCCCAACACCCTCACCCTCACCCTCCCTATGGCCGTCCTCGTCGGCATCCTCCTTGGCCTTTCCCGCCTCGCCGCCGACTCCGAGATCACCGCCATGCGCGCCGCCGGCATGGGCGCCCTTGATTTTGTCCGCATCGTCTCCCTCCTCTCCGTCCTCGCCCTCATCGCCGGCCTCGCCAACTCTCTCTTTCTCGCCCCCCGCGCCGCTCGCGCCCTCCTCGATCTCGAAGCCTCCCTCAAATCCTCGCAGGCCTCCTTCGAGATCCAGCCCCGCGTCTTCTACGAAGACCTCAAGAACTACGTCCTTTATATCCAGGACGTCCATCCCGCCGCCGGCGCCGCCATCTGGCACCACCTCTTTCTCGCCGACCTCTCGCAAGCCGCCGCCCCCGCCATCACCACCGCCGATCAGGCCATCGTCGTCGCCGGCCCCGCCAACACGCCCGATGCCGGTACCCTCCGCCTCCATCTCCTCAACGGCAGCCAGCACCAGACCTCCGCCACCGACCCAAATCAATACAACATCTCCACCTTCGCCACCACCGACGTCCCTATCGAGCTCGCCGCCCCCGAGGAAGCCCACGTCTCCCGCATGGACACCCCCATCCTCGCCCTCCCCCTCGGCGATCTCTGGCGTCTCGGCCAAACCACCGGCAAAGCGAACAACATCTACCGCATCGAGTTCAATCGCCGTATCTCCTACCCTTGCGCCTGCTTTGTCCTCATGCTTGTCGGCGTTCCCCTTGGCCTGTCTTCCAGGCGCGGCGGCAAGTCGACCGGCTTTGTCCTTACCCTCCTGCTCGTCTTCCTCTATTACTTCTTCTCGTCGGTCGGCGTCGCCCTCGCCAAAAACGGCAAGGTCAGCCCCTTCCTCGGCGTCTGGGGATCGAACCTCATCTTCACCGCCGCTGGCGCGTTTCTCCTCTACCAGCTCTCCCGCGGCGGCATCGCTCTCTCCGTCTTCGCCCAGGCCGGCGATGCTCTTAAATCTCTCTCCATCGGCCTCTTCGGCTCGTCACAACGCACCAAAACCGACACCGCCGCCGGCGGCGGCCGCTTCCCCACCATCGCTACCACCCTCCGCCGCCTCCGCGAGATCTTCGGCGCCCGCTTCCCCCTCCTCCTCGACGACTACGTCCTTCGCGAGTTCTCCCGCAACCTCGTCCTCGTCCTTGTCACCTTCGCCACTCTCTTCCTCGTCTTCACCTTCTTCGAGCTCATCGGCGACATCATCCGCAACCGCACCCCGCTCGTCACCGTCGGCGACTATCTCCTCAACCTCATCCCCTACATCCTCTACAACACCACCCCCCTCTGTGCCCTCGTTGCCGTCCTCATCACCTTCGGCTCGCTCAATCGCACCTCCGAGCTCACCGCCATGAAGGCCACCGGCACCAGCCTCTATCGCGTCGTCATCCCCGTCCTCGTTCTCTCCGCCGTCATCGCCGCCGCCCTCTTCGCCTTTGACGAGCTCTATCTTCCGCAGGCCAATCGCCGCCAGGAAGCCCTCCGCGCCACCATCAAAGGCAAGCCCGCCCAGACCTTTCTCCGCCCCGATCGCAAATGGATCTCCGGCTCCAATACCCGCGCCGGCGAGCCCGGCCGCATCTTCTACTACCAGTTCTTCGACGCCGACCGAAACGTCTTCGCCAATCTCACCGTCTTCGAGTTCCAGCCCGGCACCTTCACTCTCACCCGCCGCATCTTCGCCTCCTCCGCCCATTGGGACGATCACGTCGACCAGTGGATCCTCGAAAACGGCTGGCAACGCACCTTCTCCGGCGACTCCACCGCCTCGTATACTCCGTTCACCCTCCGCTCATCTCCCGAGATCCACGAGCCCCCCACCTACTTCAAAAAAGAAGATCGCCCCTCGCAGGAGATGAGCTATAATGAGCTCTCCCGCTACATCACCGATCTCTCCCAATCCGGCTTCGACACCATGCGCCTCCGCGTGCAGCTCAACCGCAAGCTCGCCTATCCGCTCGTCACCCTCGTCATGGCTATCCTCGGCGTCCCCTTCGCCCTCTCGATGGGCAAACGCGGCGGCCTCGCCGGCATCGCCACCGCCATCGGTCTCGCCATCGCCTATTGGGTTGTCGCCGGCACCTTCGAGGCCATGGGCAACGTCAACACCCTCCCCGCCCTCCTTGCCGCCTGGTCGCCCGACATCCTCTTCGGTCTCACTGGCGCCTATCTCCTCATGCGCACGCCCACCTAGCGCATCTGACTGACTCGCATGCAGTAATCCCGTCGTCTGTTGCCATTTCACCTTTGTTGGCATCCCGTAGGGATCTGCTGTTGTCTTTGCTCTTCCTTTCGCTGTTCACCAAAGTGGTAAGTTGCTCTAGCGTTCACACCCGCTTCACCCGCGAAGCACACTTGTTTCTTTAGTTGCCATTCTGACCCTGCGCTTGCCGAAAGGGAAGAACCCCCGCATTTCGCCTTTGACCACGGAGCGAAGCAACGGACACACCACGCCGAGTTGCACCTCTCGAACATGTGCCGCCGCGTTGTCCATGAGTACGCAATCCGTGGCGACGAGACCTCGAGCAAGGGCAACGGTATCTCGTCACACAGACTCGGATCGAGCAGAGGATAAAACCATGGGCGGACTCGCCGTTGTCGCAATCGTTATCGCAGTCGTTCTCCTTCTCGGAGCCGTCATCTATGGCGTGATCAGAAACAATCGCGCGGAAGGTGGACCGACCTCAGGCAGCGACACGAAGAACTCCTCCGCTCCCCGCTGAAGCCTCCCCTTCTTTGTGGTCATTCCGAAGGGATCTGCTGTTGTCCTTGCCCCTCGGTTCTCACCCTGCCACTAAGGGTCTACATCACCACCCTTGATGACCTCACCTTGCTCTCATCGAGAAGCCTTCCCGAAGCCTGCCCAGCCCTATCTCTGGCTGCTCAATCAACGCATGTACGAAAACGTCCCACACAGGTTCGTCGTGTTCGCCAGCGCCTCTGCCGTCAACACCGGCATCTGTGCTGTAGAAAAGAACGCCAGCTGCAAGGTCTTCCCCCGCACGGCGGTCGTCATCCACTGCGTTTCGTCACCGCCGCACATCGTGTTCCGATTGAGGAACCGCTGCGTCGCCGGAATGCTCAACCGATAAAGATGCCCGCTTACTGCCGCATCTTTGCCCATGGGGTCACCAAGCGCAATGGCGATCAGCTCCCCTGGCGTCAGATCCCGTATCTCCGCAATCGGAAACTTCAGGAAGTTCATCGACAGCGTCTCATTCGAGAACGCGACGCCTCCCGTAATCCCCAGCGACGTTGTGCTCAGTGGTCGCCATCGACCCTTCTCCTGAGCCATCACCGCAACGGAGCAGCTCAGTCCCATCACCACGCCCGCAAAGATCATCGCCGATCGCATTATGTCTCGAGCATGACACCACCACCGCCTACGATCAACCGGCCATCCTCACTTCCCGTCCAGATACCAGGGCACATTCACCACCACAATCCGCCCATTCCCCCGCATCAGCAACATCGCCTTCAACGCCGTCGACCGATGATTATGTAACAGATACTGATACCACTGCCGGGCCACCAGCTCCGGCACCACCACCGTCACCGGCCTCCCCGGATACTTTGTCTCCATCGCCAGCACATGGTCCACAATCGGCTTTGTAATAAACCGGAACGGCGAGGCCACCGTGGTCACCGCTGGCGTCTTCACCCCCGCCCGCTCCGCCGCATCTCCGACCCTTGGCCGCCAGTTCTCGCATCCGGCCTCGCCTTCCTCGCCTGAGCAGTCCACATGCAGCACCTCTACCTCCTCCGTCAGGGAGCACGCAAACCGCATCGCCTGCTCCGCCGGCCGGTCCCATCGCGATACCGGCACCACCGCCACCATCTTGCCCATCGGCGCAAAATTAAGCGTCTCTACCCGCGTCTCCCGGTTCACCCGCTCATAGTGTCGGTGCACCGCCCTCATCAGCAAAATCAATAGCGGCACCAGCACCACCGTGATCCACGCGCCCTCGACAAACTTCGCCACGAGCACCAAGATCACCGTGATCCCCGTCGCCACCGCCCCCGTCGCGTTGATGGCAATATTCAACCCGGCGCCCTTGCCTCTCTCCCTCCGCCAGTGCGCCACCATCCCCGCCTGCGACAGCGTAAACGCCAGAAATGCCCCAATCGCAAACAGAGGAATCAACCGGTCGGTTACCCCGCCGAACACCACCAGGATCCCCGCCGCCAGCACCGCCAGCACCACGATCCCCTCCGTGTACACCAGCCTCCGCCCACGAATTGCAAAGAATCGCGGCAGATACCCGTCCTCCGCAATGACACGGCACAGCTGCGGAAATCCCGCAAACGCCGTATTCGCCGACAGCGACAGAACCATCAGGATCGATGCAACCGTCACGTAGTACACCGCGCCCCGTCCCGCCACCGCCGCCGTCACGATCGAAAGCAGGCTCTGGTACCCCTTCGATCCCGGTTCCGTTGCCTCAATCCCGTACGCCCGCACCACATACCCGATCCCTGCCAGCATCAACCCCAGCAACACCACCAGCACCGTCAACGTCCATCGCGCCGTTCGCGCCCGCGGTTCCTGGAACGACCGCACCCCATTACTCACTGCCTCCACTCCGGTCAGCGCCGTACATCCACTCGCAAACGACCGCAGCAGCAGCCATGCCCCCGCCGCCGCCACCGTCCGCCCAGCCTCCGGATGCGGCGGCGCAATCACCGGCTGCGGTTGCCCGCCGCTCATCACCGTCTTCACCACACCCCACCCCAACACCCCCAGCAAACACACCACAAACAGATACGTCGGCGCCATAAACAGCGCCCCACTCTCCCGCACCCCGCGCAGGTTGATGATCGTCAGCACCAGCAAAATCACGAGGCAGATCGCCAGCGTATGCGGCACCAGCCTGGGCACCGCCGACACCAGCGCCCCCACCCCGGTTGAGATTCCCACCCCCACGTCCAACAGGTAATCCAACATCAGCGCCGCCGCCGCCAGAAGCCCCACAGTCTCACCCAGGTTCTGCCCTGCCACCGTATACGATCCACCCCCGTTCGGGTAGGCATCAATCGTCTGCCGGTACGAAAAAAACACAATTCCCAGCAGCAGGATGATAGTCAGGCTGATCGGCCACACATACGCCACTCCCGCCATCCCCGCCGGAATCAGAATCGTCAGCGCCGCCTCCGGCCCATACGCCGCCGACCCCAACGCATCGAGCCCAAACGTCGGCACCCCCGCAGCCACACCCACCCGCTGCTCGCCATCCTCCTCCGACCGCAGCGGTCGACCCAGCATCGTATCCAGAAAGCTCATAGGGCTACTTGGATGCAAGTCACACGCCGCACCTCCGCTCCGTCCGCGCGCACCGCAGCAAAGCTCGCTGTCTCTTGTCGGCAGACGTCTCCCCTCTAAGTCGCCCCACTAGCTGCTCGAGCGCAAAAGAGGCTGTTGCTGCAGATGCCTTCCCGCGAAGGCCAAACTCACCGCAGACGGAGGGACAGCCACCGCTCCAGTCGCCCGCTGCGGCAAGGAGGCCATACACTATCTCCAAGATGATTCGACCCGCGTCTCTCCTCCTTCTTGCTTCCCTCCCCCTCGCCGCCCAGACGGCATCGCACAAGCCAGCGACTGCAACCCGCCACACCGCCACCTCCGCCGCTGCAAAGACCGGAACAAGCTCGGTCACCACCAAAGCCGACAACCCGCCCGGCGTTCCTCCCGTCACCACCGCTCCCAAGGCCCTCTACGCCCTCCGCTATGTCGATATCGTCACCGGCACCGGCCTCCTCGCCGCGCCGAACAAGTTCTACACCGTCAAGTACACCGGTTGGCTCACCGACGGCACCAAGTTCGACTCCTCCTTCGATCACCCCGGCCAGGAACCCATCACCTTCGCTTACGGTGCCCACCGCGTCATCCCCGGCTGGGACACTGGCTTCACCGGCATGCGCATCGGCGGCAAGCGTCGCCTCTACATCCCTTACCAGCTCGCCTACGGAGAAAATGGCCGCGAAGGCGCCATCCCGCCCAAGGCCGATCTGATCTTCGACATCGAGCTCGTCAACTTCGCCGACGCTCCTCCTGCTCCAGCGCCAACCCCTGCAGAACCCGCGCAAAACCCCACTCAACCTCAACCAAACACCGCCGCTCCTCAACCAAATTCGACCTCTGCTGCACCTCCCGACGCACCTTCCCCTCAAAGGGCATCTCCGAATCCAAAATAGCTCGCAACCATCTCACTCCTAAGTGCTGAATCGCCTCAAACCGCTCGCGCCTTACCTTCGGCGATATTGGCCCAGCTTCGCTTGGGGCGGTCTCGCCACGCTTCTTTACAACTGCTCTAAAGTCCTCATTCCACTCATCATCATCCATGCCATCGACGATATGAAGCATGGTCTGGATCCGGTCCACATCGCCCATCAGGCAGAACTTCTCCTGCTGGTTGCACTCTCCAGCGCTATCTTCCTCTATCTAAACCGCCAAATCATCATCGGAGCCTCTCGTGAAATCGAGTTCGACCTCCGCAACGACCTCTTCCAAAACCTCGAAAAACAGTCCGCCAGCTTCTTTCATACGCATCGCACGGGCGACATTATGGCTCGTGCTACCAACGACTTAGCAGCCGTCCGTCAACTTCTCGGACCCGCCATCATGTACTCCGCGAACACCATCGTGTTCACCGCCGCAGCCCTTCCCTTCATGCTGCGCATCTCCCCCCGCCTTACCCTCTTCGCCTTTGTTCCGCTCCCGATCGCCAGCGTCCTGGTGCAGTATTTCGGCAACCGCATTCACACCCGGTTCGAACGCATACAGGCAATGTTTTCAGATATCTCCGCCAAGGCCCAGGAAAACTTCTCGGGCGCCCGGCTGATCCGCGCCTTCGCTCAGGAAGACGCCGAGATCGCCAGCTTCGAGCAAGCTAACCTCGAATACATCGCCCGCTCCCTCCATCTGGTTCGCCTCATGGCCATGCTCTGGCCTACCCTCGAGTTCGTCCTCGGCCTCTCTCTGATGATCACGCTTCTCGTTGGCGGTCACGAGGCCCTGCGAGGTCATATCTCCGTCGGCCAGTTCACCGGTTTCACCATCTACATGGTCCAATTGACGTGGCCCATGATCGCCATCGGCTGGGTGGTCAACCTCTTTCAGCGCGGAACCGCCTCTGTGATTCGCATCGATGAGCTCCTGAAGCAGAAGCCCTCGATCGCGGACGACCTCGGCTCCCTCGCTCCGTCTTCCAGGGAGATCCAGGGCCGTATTGAATTCCGGCACCTGAACTTTTCTTACCTTCCAGACACGCCTGTTCTTCGCGATGTGAACCTCACCATTCCTGCAGGCAGCTCGCTGGCGATTCTTGGCCCGACCGGATCCGGCAAAAGTACCCTCGTTGGCCTTCTGGCCCGCCTCTTCGACGCGCCCGACGGCACGCTGCTCCTCGATGGTCGCCCAATCCGGTCGATCCCCCTCGAGCAGTTACGCCAGTCCATCGGCTTCGTCCCGCAGGAGACCTTCCTGTTCTCCTCGACAGTGGCGGAAAACATTGCCCTCGGCCGCCCCCACGCGACCGACGCGCAGATCGAAGAGGCGGCCCGGACTGCCTTCATCGCGACGGAGATCAAGGAGTTCCCCGCAGGTTTCGCCACCGTCGTCGGAGAGCGAGGCGTAACCCTTTCGGGCGGCCAGAAGCAGCGCTCCGCCATCGCACGCGCCGTCATTCGCGACCCGAAGATCTTGGTTCTCGACGATGCGCTCGCCTCTGTTGACACCTTCACCGAAGAGCGCATTCTTTCTGCTCTGCGCGATGTCATGCAGGGGCGTACCACCATCCTCATCTCGCATCGAGTCTCGACTGCGCGCAATGCTGACCAGATCGCCGTTCTGGTCGACGGCAGCATCGTCGAGTACGGCACCCACGAAGATCTGGTCGAGCGCGACGGCTACTATCGCGCTCTGGCCGAGAAGCAGCAACTCGAGGAAGAAATCTCAGTAACGGCCTAGCGTCGCCGCCCACACGGTCACCCCAGATCATCAGCCCTTCGTCACGCCTAACACCTTCACCAGGATGCGCTTCGGCCGCTGGCCATCGAATTCCGCATAAAAGATGCGTTGCCATCGCCCAAGATCGAGCCGTCCCTTCGTTACCGGCAACGTCGTCTCATGGTGCAGCAGCAACGCCTTCAGGTGGGCGTCCGCGTTGTCCTCTCCGGTCTGGTGATGCTTGTACTCCGGCCGGCGTGGCGCAAGCTTCTCAAGCCACACGCCGATATCCTCGATCAGGCCATCCTCGTTATCGTTCACATAGATCGCCGCGGTAATATGCATGGGCGAAACAAAGCACAGCCCATCATCGATCCCGCTCTGGCGAACAATCTCCTCGACCTGCGGCGTCAGATGGACCATCTCGTATCGCTCACGCGTCGTAAGTTCCAGATACGCCGTGTGCGCTTTCATGCTGCTCATAAAGCCGGTCTCCGTTCGGTTTACTTGCACAAACTCTAGGCATCTGGGATGTATCCCCACCGGTCCAGAGCGTCGTACACTGGAAACGTGAAGTGGTTTCTCCAAACCGGCCTGGCACTGCTGTGTCTCTTTGCACTCGTGCTGTCGCCTGTGGTGTGCGCGCATACCTTTCATCAGACATCCACTGGCTGCGCCCAGGGCATGACATATTCCATGCCGAGGGAGGGCGACGGTCATGCCCTCCCGCCGTGCTGCGCAAAACATCCGGCAGACCAGCCCGCCAACACTGCGACCCCCGTCACCCTAATCCAACCGGCTGCAACACCGGTCGCGCTGAACCTGCCTTCGATCATCTTCGAGTTCCCGTCCACGCCGCGCCAGGTCTCCCAGGCCACGCCTTCCGGCGCCTTCAGCCCTCCTCTTCGTATCTGATCTTGCTCTCCTCTGACGTCACCTCGTGATGGTTCCCCGTCACGGTCCGACCTGCCATAAGCCTTTGGAGAGAGATCATGATCCGACGCCTCGTTGCGTCCACCGCCGTCCTGGCGTGCCTCGTGCCGTCTGCCCGGTCGCAGCAACCCACTCCCATGCCGGATATGCCCGGAATGGATAGGTCCACCCATCCTCACCAGGACGCCGCTCCCTCCATCCGCCCGGAGCAAAGCACTCACACCGCGACAAACACAATGCCGGGAATGCCCATGCCGATGGCGGACATGGGCGGCAGGATGACACCAGCGCACGACCTGCGCGGAGCCATCCTGAACCACATCGCCTCCGGCACCACGGTCGAGCCCCCATCGACCCCCATGCCCATGCTCATGTCCACCCGCGGGCTCTGGATACTGATGCTGCACGGCAACGCCTTCCTCGCCGACACGCAGCAGCACGCCGCAGATCCTTTGCCGCCCGCAGTCCACCGCGGCGCTGACAAGCTGTTTTCCACGAACTGGATCATGCCGATGGCGATGCGGCCGCTCGGCCCCGGCCAGCTCACCCTTCGAGCCATGTTCTCGCTCGAGCCAGGGACCATCACGCATCGCTTCTACCCAGAGCTCTTTCAGCAGGGCGAGACGGCCTTCGGCAATCCCATCGTCGACGGCCAGCATCCGCACGACTTCTTCATGGAAGTCGCCGCGCTCTACGATTGGCGAACCAGCGATCGATCCCTCGTCAGCTTCTACGCCGCGCCCGTTGGCGATCCGGCGATCGGGCCGACCGCCTATCCGCACCGCATGTCCGCGTCCGAAGATCCCATCGCCGCCCTCGGCCATCATCAGCAGGACTCGACCCACATCGCCTTCAACGTGCTGACGGCGGGCGTCACCTGGCGCGGCGTCCGGTTTGAGCAGTCCGGCTTCCACGGAGCCGAGCCGAATGAGGCACACTGGCACGTCGTACCCTCTCCGAACGGCCACGGTCTCGACAGCTACAGCTCGCGCCTCACCTTTGTGCCTGGAAAGAACTGGTCGGCGCAGTATTCGTGGGCCCACATCGCCAGTCCGGAGGCGCTCTATCCGGGTGACAACCAGCAGCGTCAGACGGCGAGCGTCATGTATAACCGCCCGCTCGGCCACGAGATCGGCAGCAGCCTCCGATCCGCCAATCTTTCGACCACCCTGCTGTGGGGCCGAACCAAGTCGCTCCACGACGACAGCAAGGAGAACAGCTATCTTGCCGAAGCCCTGCTGCAGTTCGCCTCCACCAACTACGTCTGGACACGCCTCGAGAACGCCGGCCGGTCCAACGAACTTCTGCTGCCACCGGGATCGCCGCTTCCGGCCAGCTTCGCGGAGAGCCCGATCGGCCACGTGGCGGCCTACACCGCCGGTTACGACCACGACCTGCACCTCGCACCACATCTGCTGGTCGCACCCGGAGCGCAGATCACCAGCTACACCACACCCGCGGCTCTGACCTCGACCTACGGAGCGCACCCCTTCGGCGTCGTTGCTTTTGTGCGATTTCGCATCAACTCCAGATAGCTGCCACCTCGAAAGGATCACCGTATGCACGTTCTTCTTCATGCACTCGAGATGTCGGGCATCATGGCGTGGGAGCTCCTGTGGGCCCTGTGCCTCGGCTTTCTGCTGTCAGCAATCGTCGAAGCTGTCGTCTCGAAAGAGCAACTCGGCAAGCTGCTCCCGGACTCCTCCGCCAAAACCATCGTCGTCGCCTCCGCGCTCGGCGCCGCCAGTTCTTCCTGTTCCTATGCGGCAACCGCTCTGGCGCGATCGCTCTTTCGCAAAGGAGCCGACTTCATCGCGGCCATCGCCTTCCAGTTCGCGTCAACAAACCTCGTTGTAGAACTCAGTGTCCTTCTTGCCGTGCTGCTGGGCTGGCAGTTCACGCTGGCCGAGTTTACCGGCGGCCCCATCATGATCACCCTTGTCGTCCTCTTTCTCCGCGCCACCCTCAGGCCGCAGGTCATCGCCGCCGCGCGGAATCAGGCCGAACGCGGTCTGGTGGGCAGGATGGAAGGTCACGCCGCCATGGATATGAGCCTGCACCAGGGCAGCTTCTGGGAAAAGCTCACCTCGGCCAAAGGCGTCACCGCAACCAGTCACTACTTCTGGATGGATTGGTACTCGCTTTGGCCAGATATCGTCGGCGGCCTCCTCATCTCGGGCTGCCTGGCCGCATGGGTGCCGCAACATGTCTGGCAGGGCTTCTTTCTTACTGGACATCCCGTGCTTACTAAATTCTGGGGACCTCTGGTTGGTCCGCTGGTAGCAGTCCTCTCGTTCGTCTGCTCAGTCGGCAACGTACCGCTGGCCGCGGTGCTGTGGAACGGCGGCATCAGCTTCGGCGGCGTCATCGCCTTTCTGTTCGCCGATCTCATCATCCTTCCCATCCTGAACATCTACCGCAAGTACTACGGCCTCAAGGTCGCTGCGATCCTGTTCGCCACCTTTTACGCCGCCATGGCCCTCGCCGCGCTTGCGGTCGAAGGAATCTTTGGCGCGCTGCACCTCATCCCCCAGCAGCGCACCGCGCAAATCATGACCGAGAGCCTCCGCTGGAACTACACCTCCGTTCTGAACATGGTGTTCCTGATCGTCTCCGCGCTGCTTCTAATCCGCTTTCTGAAGACTGGCGGCCCGGAGATGCTGCGCATGATGGATGACGCCCCGCCCGAAGGCGATCACCATCACCAGCACTGCTGCCACCACTAGTCCGTAGAATCGGAGCATGCTGCTTTACGTCGCCTCCACCAACCCCGGCAAGCTGCGTGATTTCGCCGCCGCTGCCGCCGGGTCTTCTTTCGAGATCGCACCTCTGCCTGACCTGGACAGCCTGGAGCCACCCGCCGAAGACGGCGTCACCTTCGTAGCGAATGCCGCCGCCAAGGCCATCTTCTACTCGCTCGCGCGTCCGGGTCTGCCCGTGATGGCTGACGACTCCGGTCTTGAAATCGACGCTTTGACTGGCGGCCCAGGCGTACGATCAGCCCGGTACGCGGACGATCAGCACTACGTGACCAAACGTCCCTTGCCGCTGGATCAGCGCAACAATCTCTGCGTTCTGGACGCGCTCGCTACCACGCGCGATGGCGAGCGGCAGGCCCACTTCCGGTGTGCTCTCGCGGTAGCGCGGGACGGCAAAGTGGTCGCGGAGGCGGAGGGCTCGGTCCATGGAGAAATCCTCGCCATCCCCCGAGGCTCGGGCGGCTTCGGCTACGATCCCCTCTTTCTTCTGCCAGACCTCGGCGTGACAATGGCGGAGCTGGGCGCGGTGCAAAAACTGGAGTTCAGCCATCGCGGCCGAGCCCTGAAAGCACTGCAGGCTAAGCTCGACACGATCGCTAATATCGCACAAACTTGACGATAATCGCACGGGGTCACCTTCCGCGGTTGACCACCCTTCGTTGCCGGCACAATAATCAGGTTGCCTGCTGAAGATCGTGCCACCTGCGCCGTCCGGCGTGATCTTCAGGCAAGCGAAGGAGCCCTTCTCGATGGCCGCAGCCGCACCTCCAGCCCCTGCCGCGAATAGCACGTTGAAGGGCGTTCAGCCCCTCCGCGCCGGCCAGGGTCACTCGTTCCTTTGGCGCAAGCTGCACTCGCTTTCCGGCATCGTGCCCATCGGCGCCTTTCTGGTTGAGCACATCGTCTCCAACTTCGAGACCTGGAACGGACCCCTCGCCTACGCGCAGCAGGTAAAGTTCCTCAACGCTCTCCCGCTCGTCCGCGTGCTCGAGTGGGGCCTGATCTTCCTCCCTCTCGCCTTCCACGCCCTCTACGGCGTCTTCATCACCTTCCGCGGCCGCGCCAACGTCAACGTCTACCCCTGGGCTTCGAACTGGATGTATATCTCGCAGCGCGTCACCGGCATCATCGCGCTCGCCTACATCATCCAGCACGTCTGGCGGCAGCGCTTCAGTGGTATCAATCTGCCTGAGCATCCTGGCGCGGCCTTCGCCAAGGTGCAGCACGAGCTCTCCAACCCCTGGATGCTCGCCATCTACGTCATCGCCATGGTCGCCACTACCTGGCACTTTGCCTACGGGGTCTGGCTCTTCGCCGCCAAGTGGGGCATCACCCCCGGCGATCGTGCCCGCAAACGCTTCGGCTACGTCTGTGGAGCCGTGGGCGCCGCCCTCTGCGTCATGGGTTTCATCAGCATCTACGCCGTGATCTGGAAATACCCGAACGCCCCAGCCGACGTGATGCCCGCCCAACCCGCCGGCATTGTTCTACCTGCGCAGCCGGCGACTGCACCTCCAGGCTCAACGCGCCCCAACACAGCAGATCCTACGAAGTAGCTTCTCTGCGCAACTCCACGTTTTCCCCTTGCGCCCCCTGCGTTCGTCTTCGCTCTTTCGAGGTAAGAAATGGCAGCAGCAACCCCCAGAATCATCGTCGTTGGCGGAGGCCTAGCCGGTCTCTCCGCCGTCATCAAGATCGCCGAAGCCGGCGGCAAGGTTGACCTCTTCTCCATCGTCCCCGTCAAGCGCTCGCACTCCGTCTGCGCCCAGGGCGGCATCAACGCCGCCAAGAACCTCAAGGGCGAGGGCGACAACGTCTACAAGCACTTCGATGACACCGTCTACGGCGGCGACTTCCTCGCCAACCAGACCCCCGTTAAGCAAATGACCGCGCAAGGTCCGGCCATCATCGACCTCCTCGATCGGATGGGCGTCCCCTTCAATCGCACCCCCGAAGGCCTGTTGGACTTCCGCCGCTTCGGCGGCACCTTGTATCACCGCACAGCATTCGCCGGAGCGACCACGGGCCAGCAACTTCTCTATGCTCTCGATGAACAGGTTCGCCGTTACGAGAGCGAGGGCAAGGTCACCAAGTACGAAGGCTGGGAGTTCCTCTCGGCCGTCCTCGACGCGAACGGCGCCGCCCGTGGCATCGCCGCGCTCGACCTTCGCTCGATGGAGGTCCGCAGCTTCCCCGCGGACGCCGTCATCATCTGCACCGGTGGCATCGGCGCTATCTTCGGCAAAAGCACCAACTCCGTCGTCTGTACCGGCTCCGCCCAGTCCGCGCTCTATCAGCAGGGTGCCTTCTACGCCAACGGCGAGTTCATTCAGGTCCACCCCACCGCCATCCCCGGTGAAGACAAGCTCCGCCTCATGAGCGAGTCCGCCCGCGGGGAAGGCGGTCGCGTCTGGGTCCCGCGAGCGAAAGATGAGAAGCGCGTAGCGCGTAGCATCCCAGAACAGGATCGCTGGTACTTCCTCGAAGAGTGGTATCCAAAATACGGCAACCTGGTTCCCCGCGACGTTGCCACCCGCGCCATCCACAAGGTCGTCTACGAGCACGGCATGGGCATCGACGGTCAGCCCATGGTCTATCTTGACCTGACCCACATCGATCGTGCCACCCTCAACCGCAAGCTCGAAGGCATCCTCGAGATCTACGAGAAGTTCGTCGGCGACGATCCGCGCGAGGTCCCGATGAGGATCTTCCCCGGCATGCACTACACCATGGGCGGTTTGTGGGTCGACTTCCACCAGCAGACCAATATCCCCGGCATCTTCGCCGCGGGTGAAGCCGACTACTCCATTCATGGTGCTAACCGCCTCGGCGCAAACTCGCTCCTCTCCTGCATCTACGGCGGCTTCGTCGCCGGCCCGTGCGCGATGGAATACGCCAGATCCCTCGCTCCGCAACCCGGCGATGGGGGACACGCCGCAGAACTTCAACGCCAACGCGAAAAGAACGATGCCTTGCTCACCAGCACCGGCACCGAAAACCCCTTCAAGCTGTGGCGCGAACTAGGCGACACCATGACCCGCCACGCCACCATCATTCGCTACAACTCTGGGCTGGCCGAAGCCGACGCCAAGATCGTCGAACTGCAGGCACGGTTTAAGAACGTAAACCTCGCAGACAAGAGTCAGTGGGCCAACACCAGCTTCGCTTTCGCCCGCCAGCTTGAAAACATGTTCCATCTCTCCCGCGTCGTCGTCCAGGGCGCAGCGGCACGGGACGAATCTCGCGGCGCCCACTACAAACCCGACTTCCCCGATCGCAACGACGCGCAGTTCCTCAAGACCACCAAGGCCGCCTTCTCGGACGGAGCCCCACAGCTCTCCTTCGAAGAGGTCGACATCAGCCACATCAGCCCCCGCGCCCGCAACTACGCGGCCACCGCATAGAGTTCGGCTGCCGGTGCGCTGTTTGGCCTCTCTGGTGTGCGCTTATTTCCATTCCTGGAAGGGTTGGGCGGGTCGAGCTCAACTTTGCCAGAAAGATCGGGTTACGTCAGCAACAAAGGCGAGGAAATCGGTTGATAACAAGGAAGGCATATCGAATCAAATCGGTACTCATCCTCAGCGCACTCACCTGCACGCTGAGCGCCCACGCCACCGACCGCGACACCCTCGCCGACGACCGAGCCCACCGCGATCTCGCCATCCACTGGCCCAAAGCCTACGACCCCAGCGTCGCCTCCGTCTTCTCCCACAACGAACTCCTCCTCCACACCGACTGCCACCGTGCCTTCACCAGCCTCGCCGACGCCCCCAACTGGGCCAACTGGTTCATCCTCACCAAAGACGTGAGCATCGAGGACGCCGACAAGACCGTCCATCAGGGCACCCTGCTCCGCCTCAAAATCTTCAACAGTCCCATCCAAAGCCGTATCTCCGAGTTCGTCCCCGACTCCCGCATTAGCTGGATCCCCTTCGGCGCCGACGAGACCGAGACCCGCCACGGCCACTACCACGCTTGGCACTCCCCGAGCCCACCGGTTGCCGCGTCGTCACCGAAGAGACCGGCGTCGGCCCCAACGACATCAAGGACCCGCAGTTCAACAGCCGCTTCATGCACCGAGCCCACGACCTCTGGCTCGCCTCCCTCCGCTGGACGGCCGAACAGTGAATCTCAAGGCAAAGAACGGCAGCGGCTTTACGAGACCATCGCAACCGATAATCCTTCGTGGCGCAAACATCTCTCCCAGGCATTATTCTGAAAGAGGTCTATCTGAAATCGCGCCATCCAGCCGGCCGGACTGCACCTGAGGCTTGAACTCACGTCCATCGTTTCGAAGACTTTACGCAGAGAGTACCGGGGGGCGTATACCTCCACCGCACACAGCATTCCCGGGTAGCACAGCACCGCAGGAGCGAGCACAATGGCCACAGCCGTCCAGACCCCAACCAGCACCCATACCCCGATCGCACAGTCCGAAACCGCCGCGAAGACCACTCAACGCACCATCAAGGTCGAGATCAAGCGGCAGGCCACGCCGCAGGCACCCGCGCGAACCGAAAAGTTCGAAATCCCGTATCGCCCCAACATGAACATCACTTCGCTGCTCGGCGAGATCGCCTGCGACCCGGTCACTGCCTCGGGCGATCAGACCACGCCCATCTCCTACGACGCCAACTGCCTCGAAGAGATCTGCGGCTCCTGTGCCATGCTGATCAACGGCCGCGCTCGCATGGCCTGTTCGGCCCTTGTTGACAAGCTCTCGCAGCCCATCACCCTCGCTCCACTGTCGAAGTTCCCGGTCGTCCGTGATCTCGCCGTCGATCGCTCCGTCCTCTTCCAGAACCTCAAGGCCGTCAAGGCCTGGGTCCCCATCGACGGATCCTACGATCTCGGCGAAGGCCCACGCCAGTTTCCGCAACTGCAGGAGCAGCTCTACCCACTGTCGAACTGCATCTCCTGCACCATCTGTATGGAGGTCTGCCCGCAGTTCAATGACTCGACGAACTTCGTCGGCGCTGCCACCATCGCGCAGGTAAAGCTCTTCAACAGCCATCCAACAGGCGCGGTCCTCAAGGAAGAACGCCTGCGCGCCCTTGCCGGCGATGGCGGCGTTCAGGAGTGCGGCTTCGCGCAAAACTGCGTCGAAGCCTGCCCCAAACAACTCCCCCTCACCGAGGCTATCTCCGACGTCAGCCGCGACGTCATCGTCCAGCAGGTCAAGGACTTCTTCACACGGTAGGGGGTAATAGACTCCGTGACTGAGGAAATGATGAATGGAACGCGGCCACAGTGGAACTGCACACCGGAGATATCAACGCCTCGTACAAAGTCGTTGGCAGATTCAAACAAAGCGTTCTAAAACAAGTGCATTCTCCTCTGTGGCATGGCGGCCGCTGGGGCACTCCCGAAGGCGTCACCGTGCTCGAACTCACCGGTGGCCAGGCGCACTAGCACTACAAGACGTACGGCTGGAAGAGTCCCGAGTTGACCCTCGATCCGCTACAACCACCGATGCATCCCGGCATCTAGCCCCGCTTAGTCTCCCGCCCTGCGGATCAGCCGGCATCATAGAATCCGTGGCCTGGCGCCACCTGGAGGACTTTACGCAATGCTGAATCTAAGCGACGCGCGCAAGATCATCGCCGCAGCAACCAAAAAGGCCGAGGAACTCGGGCAGCCCATGTGTCTCGCCGTCGTCGATGAAGGTGGAAATCTGCTCGCCTTCGAACGCATGGAGAACGCCTGGCGCGGATCGATTGATATCTCGATCAACAAAGCTTTCACCTCCCGTGCCTTCGATATCACCACCAAGGATCTTGGCGATAACTCCGGTCCGGGTCAGCAGTTCTTCGGCATTCATGTCTCCAATCACGGGCGCATCATGATCTTCGCAGGCGGTATTCCCCTCCGCCAGAACGGTGCGGTTGTCGGTGCGGTCGGCGTCTCCGGTGGCTCCGGAGAGCAGGACCACGCGATCGCGGTCGCCGCATCCCAAGGCTACTAAACTTTTGCGAATACGAAAGAGCCCGCCGGAGAAGGCGGGCTCTGGATATCTAATCAACCGAAGAAACTACTTCGTGAAAATACCGCCGCCCGGGTTCGAATCTTCATCCGAGTGGATTCGGTTCTGTGCGCGCTTCGCGCTCTCCATGGCCGTGTGATCCATCTTATGTTCCTCAGACTTCGCTACGTCTGTCGCGTCTCCCGTGCTGCTTTCAATTGCTTCGTGGGAAGGACGAGCCGGGGTCTTGGTCGCATCAACACCTTGTGCCATACATCACCTCTGCACTATCAGACGAGCCGCCCCGGAAACGGGTTGCCGCGCACCCCGAACCCTCTCGCGCCACGCCCCTCACGTTGGTACACTGCAGCGAGCGATGCCCGTACCGACAAGACCGCAACCCTGGCTCCGTCTCGACGCGCACGCCGACACGCCGCAACGCTTCGCCGATGAAGGCTGGCACTTCACCGACGATCTCCACGGAGGTCATCTCAACCTTTCGACCGCCCGCGCTAGTGGCCTCAGTGGACAGTTCTTCGCCATCTGGCCTGAGCCGCGGCAATGGCGCGGCCACTACGCCCACCGCACCTTGCATCTGATCGACGCCGTCCACGAGGAAGTCCGTCGATGCCCCGTCGATCTCGTCCTTTGTCGATCTGTCGACGACCTCCTCGCTGCCCACGAGACTGGCCAATTCGCCATCCTCCTGGGCATCGAGGGCGGACACGCCATCGAAAACTCACTCGCTCTGCTCCGTCAATACTTCGCCCTCGGTGTCCGCTATATGACTCTCACCTGGGCAAACTCGAACGAGTGGGCCGACTCCTCCGGCGATTTCGACGATTCCTCCATCACACACCACGGAGGCCTCACCCCATTCGGCCAGGAGGTCGTTCGAGAGATGAATCGCCTGGGCATGATGGTCGATGTCTCGCACGTGTCCGACGCCACGTTCGCCGATGTACTCCGCATCTCCACCGCGCCAGTCATCGCCAGTCATTCCAGCGCCCGCGCCCTTACCGCGGCCCCGCGCAATCTCACCGACGACATGATCCGCGCCATCGCCGCCCGCGACGGCGCCGTCCTGGTCAACTTTTATCCCGCCTTCCTCGACGAGACCTGGCGATCCGCCTGGAATGCCCTCGCCGAAGAACGCGATCGCGATCACCACCGGTTGCAAGCGGAGTGTGATCGTCGCGGCAACCGCGTCACGCACGCACTTGCCAATGCCATCGACCAACGCTTCGCCGCGCGTCTCCCCCTACCTCCGCTCTCCACGCTGATCGATCACATCGACCACATCTGCAAGGTCGCCGGCCACAGCCACGTCGGCTTCGGATCTGACTTCGATGGCATCTGCGCCCTGCCCGCCGGTCTCGACTCTGCGGCAGACCTGCCAAAGATCGAAGCGGCATTACGGCATCGCGGCTACACCGACCAGGATCTCCGCGGCATCCTCGGAGAGAACCTCCTGCATGTCATGCGGCTGGTTGAAAGCCTCGCCTCCAGCCAGCCTTGACTCTGCCCTTACTTCTCGGCCAGAATCGCCATCTTGTGAATCTGCGGTGGCTCACTCAGCAGCTCCTCCGCGTTCGCCATCAGCGCCTTTGCAATCTCGCCGTTCAGGTGCGCCTCGCGCCCTTCCTCTTCCTCAAACGTGTCAAAGATCCCGTACCGGCCATCGGCTTCTTTGATCGCATACCACGTCACAGTCCCCTTCTCCTGCCGCGCCATCTCGGCCCCTTGCTTCAAAAAGGCCTCCACCGCCGCTTCCTTGCCCGGCTTCGCCTTCAGTGAGCCATACAGTGCAAACTTCACCATATCCAACATCCTTTCTGTAACCCGTCCCTATGATGCTCTCTTCGCGCGCGCGCAATCGTTTCTTGGCGTGAAATCTCCGGAAATCTCGACACCCGCGCCGGCCGCACATCGCCGAGCCACGCCATCCTCGCGTAAACTCTAGGAAGTGATCGTTTCTCCATCCATGCTCCGCCCGCTCCTTTCCCTCACTTTCATTGTGCCCGCAGCGATAGGCCAGACCGCCCCTGCTCCACCCTCGCAAGCCATCCCCGCAACTCCCTCGCAAAAGCCCGCCCAGGCTGATCTGCCCGATGGCCCGGAAGCTGCCTCTCAGGTGCACGCACCCGTCGTCCCAACCGGGCCCACCGCTCTCATCGACACCTCTTCCGGCCGCTTAACCTGCAAGCTTTACGAGAAACGGGCGCCCGTCACCGTCGCTAACTTCATTGGTCTTGCAACCGGCACCAAGGATTGGGTCGACCCCAAGACCCTCAAGAAGGTTCACGGCCAGTCATTCTATAGCGGCACCACCTTCCATCGCGTGATCCCTGGCTTCATGATCCAGGGCGGTGATCGAGTGGGCGACGGCACCGGTGATCCCGGTTACTTCTTTCAGGATGAGATCGATCCCGCTCTCACATTCAACGTGCCAGGCCGGCTCGCCATGGCAAACTCCGGTCCCGCCACCAACGGCAGCCAGTTCTTCATCACCGAGGCGCCAGTTGAAGATCTGAACGGTCGTCACACCATCTTTGGCCAGTGCGACGCCCAGACTGTCTCTCGCGTCGCTTCCATAGCCCGCGTGGATCGCAACGCGAATGACAAGCCGCTCACCGATGTTGTGATCAGGAAGATCACCATCGTGCCCGAAGGCCAGCCGATCCCGCCAGACCCGTCGCCACAGCTGCCCGCAACCACCCCCGCACCGGTGACGGCTCCCGTGACCCCCTAACCTTTCGGTCGCGCCTACCCGCGTGGCCCTTTCCCAGACAGCACCATCTCACCGCTAGCAAACAGATAAAAGGAGATCAGAATGCCCAGCAGCCCCGGCACTTACGCAACCTTTAAGACCTCGGAAGGAATCATCGTCTGCCAACTCTTTGAGCAGGACGCGCCCGAGACCGTTGCAAATTTCATCGGCCTCGCCGAAGGAACCAAAGAATGGAACTCCCGCTCGAAGAAGGGTGCGAAGCTGTACGACGGCAGCATCTTTCACCGTGTTATTCCCTCCTTTATGATCCAGGGTGGCGATCCGGAAGGCACCGGCATGGGCGGTCCTGGTTACAAGTTCGCCGACGAGACCAAGGGTTCGAAGCACGGCTTCACCCAGCCAGGAAAACTCGCCATGGCCAACGCCGGCCCCAACACCAACGGCAGCCAGTTCTTCATCACCACTGCGGAAACCAGCTGGCTGACCGGCAAGCACACCATCTTCGGTGAAGTCGTCGAAGGCTACGATGTTGCCGAGAAGATCTCGAAGCTCGCGCGCGACGGTATGGACCGCCCGAAGACCCCGGTCGTCCTCGAAAGCGTCACGATCGAGCGCGTATAGTCCTTTCCGATCACATGCAACGGCAGGTGCCTATTTGGACCTGCCGTTTTCTTTTGGCACTAGGCGAAAGATTCCCGTCTGGAAGATCGGCTCCTTCATCTCTCCCCGCTCCATCTCCGCATACACGTGCACCCGCATCCCTGGCTCAACATGCGCAAAGGCAAGCACCTCCCCAGGCAGCCGGGCCCGCACGCCCGAAATCTCCGGATTCGCTTCAATCCGCACAAACTGCCAAAGATTCCCCAGGCTAAGTACGACACTGCAAAGCGCGATCACGCTTCCTTGGGTTCGTGCCCACTTCACCGCAAACAGACCCATGGCAACACCGGCAAGCACCAGCCGCGATCCCGGGTCCGCCACCCCAAACACCACTTGCGGCAGAACCGCCGCAATCACCAGAGCCACCCACGCAAACTGCCTCAGCAGCCTGTGATCTGGCCTATCCTCAAAGCCCTGCCTCCTCAGCAACATCCAAAAGCAGCATCCCGCAATCACCAACGCGCACGTCAGCAGAAGAAGCAAACCGCCCGCACCAATGATCGCCACCGTCTGCGAGCTGCCGTCCCCCGCACGCGCATGCACATACCCAAACGGCTTCAGAAATGTATTCGCCTTGTACGCAACAAACGCCGGCGATCCGTAGCGATACGCCGCGGGAGCCACACTCCGGCCGTCAGCGTTGCCCGAAAGGTATCGCCCCAGGGCATACCAGATCGTAAGCAACAGCGTCGGAGTCGCGGCCCAGAAACAGCGACGCTTACCCCTCGCATGCGCAGCCAGCACTAGCAGCAACAGAGCACACGCGCAAGCCTCCATGTGCGTAAAAAACAGCAGCACCAGCAGGCCTCCGAGCGCCACAGTCGACCCCTCCCGCATCACCACCGAGGCAAACAGAAGAAACAAGCAGAGCCCAATTTCAAAGCTCGTATGCCCATACCAGAAGTCCAGATCTAAGAAGAGCACCGACGGCAACGCCACAATCATTCGCCAGTCGCGCACTCCGCTCACCTTCATCAGTCGCCACGAGACGATCGTCGCCAGCCCTAGGTAGCCGCAGATCCACACCTTCGCTGCCCACGCCCATGGAAGCACGCCATCCATCAGCCCCAGACCCACTGTCGTAAGACTGTTCGGAACCGGATACGCCTTCAGCGCATATCCCGGAACCGGATGGCCCGCCAGAACGCTCCGAAGCAGCACCCCTTGGAACACCCAATCCGGATAATCCACAAGCGGTGGCGGCATCCGTCCCACCAGGATCACCGCACCATACGCCACCATTAAGGTTACGAAATACATCCACGCCGCCCGCACCCCGCGATCCGAAACCAAAGGCAATTCAACCGGCTTCGTCAACGAATCCACCACCAGCGACATACGGTCCGGGCCCTTCGTCCGAGGCTACACGACGCCAAGCACGGCGCACAGTTCCTTCACCGCGTCCGCGCTCGTCTGCAATGCCGCCTGCTCTTCCGGCGTTAGCTTGATCTCCAAAATCTGCTCCAGCCCACCCGCTCCCAGCTTGCACGGCACGCCAACATACAGCCCACTGATGCCATACTCCCCTTGCAGATACGCCGCACACGGAAGAATCTTTTTCTTATCTTTCAGGATCGCCTCTACCATCTCGACCGCGGCCGCGCTTGGTGCATAGTAGGCCGACCCCGTCTTCAGGTACTTCACGATCTCCGCCCCTCCATCCCGCGTCCGCTGTACCAGGGCTTCTACCCGCGCCGGCTCCATCAGCTCCGTAATGGGAATGCCAGCAACAGTCGAGTACCGCGGCAACGGCACCATCGTATCGCCATGCCCGCCAAGAACAAATGCGGTTACATTCTCGACCGAAACCTTCAGCTCCTCCGCAATAAACGTCCGAAAGCGCGCTGAATCCAGCACACCCGCCATGCCAAGCACGCGCTCTCGCGGCAGACCCGCTTGCCGGAACGCCGTCTGCGCCATCGCATCCAGTGGATTTGAAACCACAATCAAAATGCACTTCGGCGAAGCCGCCACCACCTTCGTTACCACATCCGTCATGATCTTGTAGTTCGTATGCAGCAGATCGTCCCGGCTCATCCCCGGCTTGCGTGCAATTCCCGCCGTCACCACCACCACATCGGAATCCTTCGTATCGGCATAGTCATTCGTACCGACGATCGAGCAGTCCCGCTTCTCGATCGGCATTGCTTCCAGCAGATCCAGCCCCTTGCCCTGCGGAATCCCTTCCGCTACATCCAGGAGCACCACATCCGCCAACTCCTTCGCCGCAATCCAGTGTGCCGCCGTCGCCCCCACATTGCCCGCACCAATAATGCTTACCTTCTTCCGCATGGTTCCACTCTCTCCTATCAGCAGCAAAGTGCTTCGGTCCATCATAGGCGCTGTGGTCGCTCTTCGGCTCTGACCGCCCAAACACGAAGACGCCCCGGCGGGTAGCCGAGGCGCATCTGCCGGAGTCTCGGAGACTAGAACTGGCCCCACAGCAACTGGTTATACACATCATGGTGGAACTGGATCTCCGGCGCCTTCACAATCGTTCCCAGCAGCCGCGCGCATCGATCAGCCGACGCCTGCTTCAGGTCCGCGTACCGCCCCTTCACATCCTCACCCAGCAGCTTCGAGGTCCACTCAGCCTTCCGAAAATCCTCGATCGCCGTGTAGATGTTATCCGGCAGATACCGCTCCGCCTGCCGCAGGTTTTCAATCTTCGCCGTCTCGCCATCGAGGCCGCTCTTGAAGATGGAATACAGAACCATGTACGGGTTTGCATCCGGTCCCACAGACCGCACCTCCACCCGCGCCGACGTCTCATTCCCGATCGGAATCCGCACCATCGATCCACGATCCGTCGCCGACGCCTTGATCTGGTTGGGTGCCTCAAAGTGCGGATCCAGCCGGCGATACGCATTCACACTCGCATTCAACAACAGGCAGATATCGTTGCCATGCGTCAGGATGCGATCCGTAAACTTCCATGCCATGTCGGAGATCTTCTCTTCCCCGTTCGGATCCCAGAACAAGTTCTTGCCGCCCCTGGTAATCGAAATATTCGTGTGCATGCCGCTGCCGTTCACGCCCGTCACGGGCTTCGGCAGAAAGCTCGCCGTCATGCCCATTTGCGTGGCAACTTGTCGACAGATCAGCTTGTACAGCTGAATCTGATCCGCCGCCGCAACTACCTCGCCGTAGCTGTAGTTAATTTCGAACTGGCTCGGCGCAACCTCGGGGTGATCCTTCTCATTCTCAAACCCCATCGCCCGCTGCACCTCGGCAGCAATATCAATGAAGTCACGCAGCGGATCACCCGGCAGCGAGTGGTAATACCCACCCTTATTCACATATTGGAAGGCCCCCGTCTCATGGAAACTCCGCTCCGCATCGATGCCTTCAAACAGGAAGCCCTCAATCTCATTGGCGGCGTTCAGCGTGTAGCCCTGCTTTTCGAACAGTTCCTTCGAGTACTGCTTCAGCACGCCGCGAATATCCGCGCCATAGGTGCCGCCGTTCTTGTCGATCACCTCGCCAAACACGATCACCTTGCCCGGTCCAAAGATATCTGCCGGCACCCAGTAAAACGCGCTCCAATCAATGCCAAGCCGCAGGTCACTCTCGCGCTGCGCCGTAAACCCGCGAATCGACGATCCATCAAAGGTCAGGTTGTCGTAGCTCTTGGCCAGGAACTTGGCGTCGTAGTCGAGCATGTGCAGCCGACCTTCTAGGTCGCTGAACATCACCGTCACGGCCTTCACACCCTTCGTGTCCGTCAGGTACTTCAGCCGTTGCTCCTGCATCTGCTCAGCGGGTACCCGCTTCTTGCGCTGGTCCTTTGCCTCCAGGTTCAACTCCTCCAGCTCAGCATAGGACAACTCAAGGAAATCGCGAAACTCTCTCATGACGCTCCTTCAAATCTCGTGAGATACACAGCTCCCATAAGAGCCGGCGTGAAACCAGAAATGTATTGGGTCAGGAAAGCACCGGCACCAGAGATCGGATCGGCCACTTTGTGACTCCACCGTAACAGATTCTTGGCGGCGCACAAAGCTGCCTGGCGCTAGATGGCGCACCGCAGAGCGAAGGTAACAATTGTTCGGTACGGCTCTCCGTCTCTGAGATCCGACTGAGCGCCGAAGGCCGCCTCGGCCTCCCGCTCGGCATCGAGGATGGCTGGGTCTATCTGACATCGATCGATCTCCTCAGGCGAGGCCCCGTCGAAGCAAAGTTCACATACAGCGAGCCCGTCGTCTGGTGTGCGCAGCGGCGGCCCAAAGGTCCGGCAGAGCACCGGCCGCGCAGCATACAGGTCACAGGTCTGCGACGCTGGATCGAGCGCAGGGCAAGCTTCGTCGTCGGCAAAACTATCAAACGCTTCGAGCGCCTCGGGAGTGGAATAGAGCGAGCCAGAGATTACGTCGCCGGGAAAGCTCCACGCCAGTCGCTCGGCGGAGATCGCAACGCGCCTCCGAACCGCCGCGGCTCGGGCAGAGTCCGTGTGATCAAGGCAGTCCAGACCGGCCCGCAGCCGATGAGCGTCGAGCGCCGAAATGGAAAACACGCCATGGCAACACTGGGCACATCCAGGGCCGCAGGCGAGCCATCCGCCCGAGCGCTCGACGGCGTCCGCCAGGGCGGCGTCTACAATCTGCACCAGCTGGTCAGGAGAGCTCATACGATCGCTACCGGAGGGTGCGGCAGATCGGCGCTAAATCGGTCGCAAGGTTGGGCGGGTAGTAGCTGCGCGTGAGATGAATGACGAAGTATTCGGTGAAGCGGCTCCAATAGAGCGCAATGCCGACCCACGTCATCGAAGGATCGGTGATGGAGGTGAACGCAGCGACCGAAAAGCGGGTCACACGGCGCCCACGGGCAGACGCGCGATCGTCGTACTCGGCAACTCGCTTGAGATCCGCCGGAAGATGCGCGGGGTCGCTGATGGCAAAGATCGCCCCGTCCGCCTGCGATTCCTTAGCTAGCAAAAGCCCTTGCGACGCGCCGGTAGCTGCGGCGCTGCACACAATTCGGCGAAGCAACGGCCGATCCGGAATCCTCGTAAGCCGGCGAAGATGCGCCTGCGCGCGAGCCTCAGTAAATGCCTGTGCAACCGCATCCGTCAGGTTCTCCGGCGCCATCTGTGGCAGTGCACTGGCAGCTGGCGCCTGGGCAGCGACACTGATAGCCGACGGCAGAGCGAGCAGGACCGCCGCGATCAACCGGATCACGCCTGCTGCCCGAGCACGCGGTGAAAGATCGCATCCACATTGGCGAGCTGGCGTCGATAATCAAACGCTCGGCTAAGTTGCTCCGGGCTTAGACGCGACGTAAATTCGGGCTCTTTAGCAACCTCCTCCCGGAACACCAGGTCGTCCTTCCACGATCGCATGGCGTGCGTCTGCACCAGCCGATATGCCTCCTCGCGACTCATGCCAGCGGCCGCCAGATCAAGCAGCAGCTGGCCAGAAAAGACCAGGCCGCCGGTCGACTCAAGGTTCCGTAGCATGCGCGCCGGGTAGACCAGCAGCCTATCGATCAGTGAAGCCATCTTGCTCAAGAGGTAGTCGGCAAGAATGGTGCTGTCCGGCAGAATGACGCGCTCGGCCGAAGAGTGCGAGATATCGCGCTCGTGCCACAAAGCCACATTCTCAAAAGCAGTCTGCGCGTTCGAGCGAACCACCCGAGCCAATCCCGAGATCTGCTCGGAGGTGATGGGGTTCCGCTTATGCGGCATCGCGCTCGAGCCCTTCTGCTTTTCCGAGAAAAACTCTTCCGCTTCGCGAACCTCCGTCCGCTGCAGATGCCGTATCTCGGTCGCAATCTTGTCGAGCGTGGAGCAAAGCACAGCCAGCGTGCCCACGTATGCAGCGTGCCGATCGCGTTGCACCACCTGCGTCGCGACAGGCACTGGTCGCAGCCCGAGTTCGGCGCAGATAGCCTCTTCGTGCTCTGGTTTCAGATGGCCAAATGTGCCGACCGCGCCCGACAACTTTCCCACCCGTAGATCTTCAGCAGCCGCATCGAAGCGCACCAGGTTGCGTTGCATCTCGGCATACCACAGCAGGAGCTTAAGGCCAAACGTAGTTGGCTCGGCATGCACGCCGTGCGTTCGCCCGATCGACGGCGTGTGCTGAAACTCCAGCGCGCGCCGACGAAGCGTCTCCGAAAGCGTCACGATCCCCGCGCGGATAAGCGACGACGCCGCTTTCAGCTGCAGCGCCTGCGCCGTGTCGACAACGTCAGTCGAGGTCAATCCGAAGTGCAACCAACGTGACATATCGGTCGATCCAATGTGTTCAGCGACCGTAGTCGTAAACGCGATCACATCATGCCGCACTTCGGCCTCAATCTCATTGATACGATCGACCGTGAAGTCCCCCTTGTCGCGGATCGCATCGGCCGCCGCCTGCGGAACCATCCCGGCGCGCGCCAGCGCCTGCGAGGCGGCAACTTCGACCGTCAACCAGCAACGATATTTATTCTCTTCAGACCAGATCTGGCCCATCTCCGGGCGGGTATAGCGAGCGATCAAAACGGTTGCTTCCTTTCTTGCGGGAACTTCCTCGTGCGCCGCTCTCCATCGGGCAAGGAGAGTCAGTCGCGTTCGTCTCCAGCGAGTGGGTGGAGACGAACCTGCGGAGCGATCTCCAGTCTACCCGCAGTGTCACGCAAACCGAATATGTCGTACTACGATACAATCTGTGCATGAGGTCGGTCGAGAGATCCAGGCGTGCCCGCTCCATCCCGAAGCTCAAGGAACTGGCGAATCTGCGATATCAGATCAGAAGCTTCCTGAGCTTCAGCGAAACGTCGTCCGAGACATGCGGCGTCCCGGCACAGCAATACCAATTGCTGCAGGTCATAGGATCGGGGCCTGAAGGCGAATGCGCCTCGATCACCAACGTTGCGGAACGGATGTTGCTGCGGCATAACAGTGCGGTCGAGCTTGTCGATCGCGCGCAAAAAGCCGGTCTGGTCCAGCGATCCATCGATGCCATGGATCACCGGCGATCTCTGGTAGAGCTAACCAGCAAGGGCGAGACCGTCCTCGGGAAGCTGACGGGGGAACATCTGAAGTACTTGAAGTCTCACGGGGCTGAGCTCATCTGCGCGATCGAGCAGGTAAGGGCCGCAGCCGGTGAGCGAATCGAAACAGGAGAGAGCCGATGAAACCGAACACAGCAGAGATTTTGCGCGATTACTCAGCCGACAGCCGAATGGTCTACATGAGTGCCTTGGCTGTGCTGGTCGGTGCCGCCGGAGCGGTGCTCAGCTGGATCCTGCTACGGCTGATCTTTCTGGCCACGAACATCTTTTACTTCCACCACGTGAGCGCGGCATTCGCGGATCCGGGTTCGAATCAGCTCGGTTGGCACGCCATCTTTCTACCTGTCCTGGGCGGCTTGCTTGTCGGTTTAATCGCCCGGTTCGGGTCGGACCGGATCCGTGGGCATGGCATGCCGGAGGCGATCGAAGCCGTCCTCATGCGCGGTGCCAAGATCTCTCCCCGGATCACGCTCTTCAAACCCATCGCAACGGCGATTGCCATCGGATCGGGCGGCCCGTTTGGTGCCGAGGGTCCAATCATCATGACAGGCGGCGCCGCAGGTTCGCTGCTGGCGCAGCTGCTGAATATGAGCGACGCCGAACGATCCACCTTGCTGGTAGCGGGCGCGGCGGCGGGAATGTCGGCGACCTTTCTAGCTCCATTGGCTGCAATTCTTCTAGCCGTCGAACTTCTCTTATTCGAGTGGCGGCCACGAAGTTTGGTTCCGGTTGCCGTGGCCAGTGTCACGGCGGCGGCCCTACGCCGCCTGCTGCTCGGATCAGCGCCGATCTTCGCCATGCCAGCCACACCTGCTGAGGCAATCAGCCATTGGGTGATGCCTTCCGCCGTGCTCGCCGGTCTGCTGGCCGGTCTGGTCGCTCTTGTTCTGACTAAGGGAGTGCACTTTTTCGAAGGCATGTTTGAGAAGCTGCCGATCCATTGGATGTGGTGGCCCGCGCTCGGCGGCGTCGTCATTGGAATCGGTGGCTGGATCTATCCTCCCGCCCTTGGTGTTGGATACGCCGTCATTCAACGCATGCTCAGCGGCGACATCGCCTGGACACTGGTTCTGGGCGTCCTCCTTGTGAAGAGCCTGATCTGGACGGTTTCTCTCGGATCGGGAACGTCCGGCGGCATCCTGGCGCCACAGCTCATGATCGGTGGCGGCCTTGGCGCCGTTCTCGCTCACATCTTTCCCGGCATTGCTCCAGGCGCCTGGCCGCTGGTTTGCATGGCCGCTGTGCTTTCAGGATCCATCGGAACGCCCCTGACCGCGGCCGTCCTCGCCATCGAGCTGACCCATAACAGTGGCCTCCTTCTTCCTCTGCTGCTTGCCTGCGTCACCGCGTATGGGATGAATGTCCTCCTGCAAAAACGATCCATCCTGACCGAACGCCTGAGCCGACGCGGCTATCACCTCAGCCGGGAGTACGGTGTAGATCCCTTGGAGACAGTCATGGTCGCCCAGGCCATGCACACCAGCGTCTTTGCCCTGCCCGCCGATGCCACCAGACAGGATGCTGCGGAGTGGTTCCGCAAGATGGAGGAGCGAGGTGCCGGCGCATGGTCCCATTGGCAGCGGCTGTTTCCCTTGCTGGATACCCAGGGCCGTCTGGTCTCAATCGTAACCCGGTCCCAAATGATGATCTCCGCGAAGCAGGACGACTTGGCGGTGCCGCTCGCCAAGGATGGCAACGCAGCGCCGGTGACGGTCTCGGCAACCGACACCTTACGTCATGTGGCGACTATGATGGCCGATTCCACGTTGACCCGGTATCCCGTGCTGGATCCAGACCAAAAGTTCGTAGGCATCATCACCATCGAAGATCTACTCACGGCCCGGAGTAAAGAGCGGCTACGCGAAAGTAATCGGACACGTGTGCTGCGACCGCGATGGCCCTTCAGCCGCGCCCAGGTCAACGTTCCCGTCGTGGAGATCGACACAGTAGCCATGCTCGACGGTCAGATCCAAACGGTACCCGCAGAGGAGGACACGGCAGCTCGCTAGCCTCCGTTAACGCCCAGCAGCGCGGCCATCTCCTCATGCAGAAAACCGCGACCCGGCTTGTACGGCTGCACCCACTTACCGTCAATCACAAACTGCGGAATGGCGCGCTTACCCACATTGCGCAGAACTTCATCGGCCGCTCCAGGCGTGTTCTCGATGTCAATTTCTTTGTAGGGAATCTTGTGCTGCGCGAGAAAGCGCTTTGCCTCGCGGCAGTCGCGGCACCATGCGGCGGAGTAAAGGGTCAGATCCATGCGGCTATTCTAGCGTCCAGCAACCAGCTACTGCTCGTGGTAGTTGCGGATCAAACCGCCATCGATGAAATACGTCGAACCCGTCACGTAGGCACCGTCCGGAGAGGCAAGAAACGCAGCCACGCCAGCGACCTCCTCGGGCTTGCCCATACGCCCCAGCGGGATCGTGCGAAGCAAGGCGTCGAGCTTAGGCTTGTCACTCATCAGCTTGGCATTAATCGGTGTATCGATCGCTCCCGGAGCAATATTGTTCACCGTAATGCCAAGGGGACCGAGTTCCACCGCCAAGTCCCGCATGACCATGCGCATACCCCCTTTAGACGCACAGTAGGTCGAGAAGTTCGGGAACACCATGTCCTCATGGACAGAGCTGATGTTAATCACCACACCACCCTTCTTCGCATCCGCCAGTCGCTTTACAAAATATTGTGTCAGGAAGAAAGCACCCTTTAAATTCACATCGAGCACGGCGTCGTAGCTCTCTTCGGTAACGTCCAGAAACGCCGCACGCTTCTCAATCCCGGCGTTGTTGACCAGGATGTCGCAGCTCCCCAGCTGCTGCCACGCCTGCTCGACTAGATTCTTTGACTCGGACAGCTTCGAGACGTCCGCCTCCACTATGATCGCCCTTCCACCAGCCGCTTCGATCTTCGATCGTGTGTCTTCCGCCTGTTCAATGTGGTCCCGGTAGTTAACCACCAGGTTGGCGCCCTCTTGTGCCAGACGTTCGGCGATAGCCTGGCCGATGCCCGAGCCCGAACCGGTGACGATAGCGACCTTTCCTGTAAGACGACCAGACATGCCAGCTTCTCCTGAACGCGCATCCGCGTTATGGATTGGATGCGACGGTACGAAGCGAAGCGCGACGACTGCGAAAGAAGTTCGAGAGCATGGCCCCACATTCTTCCGCAAGCACACCCGAAATCAGCTCAACGCGATGATTCAGCTGTGGATGATTCATCACGGACAAAATCGAGCCGCAGGCGCCAGCCTTTGGATCAGCAGCCGCGTAGACCAGGCGGCCAACGCGGGCGTGCAAAGTGGCGCCAGCACACATCGCGCACGGTTCAAGTGTGCAAACAAGCGTGCACCCGCTTAGGCGGTAGTTGCCCAAGGCAAGCCCGGCGGCCCGAAGAGCCACAATCTCGGCATGCGCTGTTGGGTCCGAGCTGCGAAGCACCTGATTGTTTCCCCGCCCGAGGATCCGTTCGCCATCCAGCCCCACCACGACGGCGCCAACCGGTACCTCGCCCACCGCTTCAGCAGCCTGAGCTTCAGCGATGGCGAGACGCATGGCGGCTTCAACGTCGAGGGGCATGTATCGAGAGAGTCTAGCGCGGATAGAACTTTAGGAGCGCACCTGCGGCTCCGCTTCTGGACCGAAGAAGTGAACGATCTGATCTGCGAGTGAGTGAAGTGCCGGTTGGCGAAGTTCGAGTTCGTCGCCTTGGAGGTTGAAATGAGTCTGCCAAATACCATTGAGGATAGGCGCGAGCGTAGCCGTCGTGAGGTCTGCTGTGGTCAAACCGGTAAGTGCGCTGAGCAACACGTCAACCTCCGTATCGTACTCGTCCGCAGGTGCGCCGTGTGCCGCGATAAAGTCCTCCACATCCGCCTCTCGAAGAAGGTCGCGCAAAGACTCGCGATCGGGCGGTGGAGGCCACGGAACAGCCATCACGCAGGCTCCTGCTGCGTCATGCAATGCAGTGCGCCAAGGCCCCAGATCAGATCCGTGCAGTGAATGCCAGTCACGGTTCGGTCAGGAAAGCACTCCGCGATCGTGTTGAGCGCAATCCGATCATTTGGATCATTGAACGTCGGCACCAGAACCAAACCATTCGCGATGTAGAAGTTCGCATACGACGCCGGCAAGCGCTGATTTTCGAACAAAACCGGCTCCGGCATCGGCAGCGTCCTGATCGCAAACGGTTCGCCCCGACGGTTGCAAGCCGCCCGCAATCGATCCAGATTCTCCGCCAGGGGCAGGTGATTCTCATCGGCTGTGTTCGACTCAACCACCGTCAGAATCGTGTTCTCCGCCACAAACCGCGTAATGTCATCCACGTGCCCATGCGTGTCGTCGCCCGCGCACCCGCGGTTCAGCCAGACCACCTGCTCGATGCCGAGATACTCCCCGAAAGCCCGCTCCATCTGCTCGCGAAGCACGCCTGGGTTGCGCTGCTGCACCTCCGAAAGCAGACACTCCTCCGTCGTGAGCAGGACGCCGCCACCGTTCGTGTCAATGCTCCCGCCCTCCAGCACCAGCCGGTGTTCCGCCCCATCCGCGAGCGTCACCTTCGGCTCGAAACTCTGCATGCCGTACATCTCCGCCACGCGCGCAGGCACTTGATCGTCATCATGGTGATTCGCGTACTTCGCCCACGCATTGAACCTCCAGTTCGTAAGCGCAACCTCGCCGGCCGGTCCCTTCACAAAGATCGGCCCAGAGTCCCGCAGCCAGACGCGATCCGTGCGCCACCTATGGAAGTGCAGGCGCGCCAGGTTCGCTCCTTGTCGTCGCAGCATCCCGTACGCCCGTTTCTCCGTGGCGGTGTCGTTCACCACAATGTGCACGTCTTCAACCCGCGAAAGATGTCGAACGATCTCGCAATACACCCACGGAATCGGCTGAAACTTACCCGGCCAGTCTTCAGGGTTGTGTGGCCACGCAATCCAGGTCGCACTGTGCGGTGCCCATTCAGCAGGCATGCGAAACGGCGAGGTCGGTTTCATCAATCGATGAACCTGCTCGTGATGCCGCCGTAGGCGTCAATACGGCGATCGCGAAGAAACGGCCAGTGCTGCCGCGTCACCTCCACCAGCTTCGGATCGAGCTCCGCCGTCAGGATTTCTTCCTGGTCATGCGACGCCTTGGCGAGAATCCGCCCAAACGGATCGGCAATAAAACTGCCGCCCCAGAACTCCAGGCCAGCCCCTTCGGGCCCCTTCATCTCGACGCCGTTATGAATCACATCACCATGCTCGTGACCCACCCGATTTACGGCGCAGACAAACACTCCGTTCGCGATCGCGTGAGCACGCTGGATCGTCTCCCAGGCGTCATACTGCGCCTCGCCGAACTCGGCCTTTTCACTCGGGTGCCAGCCAATCGCCGTCGGGTAGAACAGCGTCTCCGCGCCGCGCAGCGCAGTCTCGCGCGCGCCCTCGGGATACCACTGGTCCCAGCAAACAAGTGTGCCAATCTTCCCGGCAGAAGTAGCCATCGCCTTAAACCCCAGGTCCCCCGGCGTGAAGTAAAACTTCTCGTAATAGAGCGGATCGTCCGGAATATGCATCTTCCGATAAATGCCAAACAGGTTGTCAGGCGCGGTCGCAACCGGGTCAAGGATAGCGGCCGTGTTGTGATACAGCCCAGCCGCACGCCGCTCAAACAGCGAAGCGATAATCACCACAGTATGCTCGCGCGCAACTGCCGAAAGAGCAGCCGTCGACGGGCCAGGAATCGACTCTGTAATATCAAACAACGCGTGATCCTCCCGCTGGCAAAAGTACTGCGCGCGAAACAGCTCCGGTAAACAGATCACGTCCGCACCAGCCCGCGCGGCCTCTCGGCAGCGCTCAACTGCCTTCGCAAGATTCTTCTCGGTATCGGGCTCACAGGACATCTGAATCAACGCCACGCGCGTGGCGGTCTGCTTCGGCATCTCGTCTCCTTCCAGATGAAGTCCTCAAGCGGTTGGTGATCCCCCAGGCCTCGCCGCCGCAATGAGGGTATCGCGAGCTACCACCTTGCCTGGGCTTATTGGACGCAAAAGAGGGAACGCGGATGCACGGACGACTCTCTGCTCATGCCAAAGCGCGCCCCTTCCAGCACTCGCGCGATAATAAACGCCAGCATGTCTCCCGATCTCACCTCCCCGCTCAACCTCACCCTCGCCATCACCGGCGCCAGCGGTTCGGTCTACGCCGCAGAGATGCTCCGCGCCCTCCACGCCGACTCCCGCGTCGCCCGCGTCAACCTCATCGTGAGCGCCAACTCCCTCCGCGTGCTCGCTGAAGAACTCAACCTAAGCGGCCGCAGCAATCTCGTCGAAAAACTTCTCGGCGCCCCCAGCAGCAAAATCGAGCAGCACAGCGACGCCGACATCGGCGCCAGCATCGCCAGCGGCAGCTATCCCTCTGCCGCCACCGTCGTCCTCCCCTGCTCTATGGGCACTCTCGCCGCCATCGCCAACGGCCTCGCCGCCACCCTCATCCAGCGCGCCGCCGATGTCACCCTCAAAGAACGCCGCCCCCTCATCCTCTGTGTCCGCGAGACCCCCTTCAACCGCATCCACATCCGCAACATGCAGCTCGCCTCCGACGCCGGCGCCGTCATCTACCCCTGCATCCCCACCTTCTACGACCACCCCCAGACCACCCGCGACATGGCCCACAACTTCGTCCACCGCGTCCTCGCCCACATCGGCCTTCCCCAGCCCGACGCCTTCACCTGGCAACCCGATAAGACATAGAAGTCTTCTTGTAGTTTTTTCCCTTTTGGTTGTCATCCCCCAGAGATCTGCTTCTGTCTCCGTAGTTATGGAGCCGCGAGCGAAGTCCGTCGTTTTGACCGGAACGCAGCGGTGTGGAGAGACCCTGTATCTTTCTTCGGCCTGAGCAAAACCATCAGCGAGGAGTTCTAGTGCGAGCGTCTCTGCCTCGCCAGACGAAACCGCCCTATCGCTCCGCCCCACCACCCCGCAAAAACTGCACCGTAGCCGGCAACACCTGCGCCACACACTCCGCCGGCGCCAGGTGCCCACATCCCTCGATCGGCACAAATTTCGCCCCTGCAATTCCCCGCGCAATCTTCTCTCCCGCAGCCGGCGGAATCAACTCGTCCCGTGTCCCCCACATCACCGCCGTCGGTGTCCGAATCTCGCCAAGCCGAAACTCCATCAGATCCCGCCCACTCGTCATCCCCCCAATCGATCGCCGCAGCACCCACGCATTCCCTGCAGACCGCCGCAGAAAATCTCTCGTCACAATCCGCGGCAGATCAATCGGCTTCGGCGTCAGCCGCGCCATCAACACCTTCACCCCCACCGCGTCCGTCGGCGTAAACAGATCCGCGTCGTAATCCCTCCGAAAATACACGCCAGCACTGTCATACAGCACCAGCCGATGCACCATCTCCGGGTGATCCGCCGTCAGCCGCATCGCTACCCACCCGCCCATAGACCACCCTGCCACATCAGCCCGCGAGATTCCCACCGCTCGCATAAAGCCAACAACCGCAGCCTCTTCATAGGCAATCGTGTAGCTCGCATCCGGCCGCGCCGATCGTCCATACCCCGGCAGATCCGGCGCATACACATGAAATCCCGCCTTCGCCAGCCCGGGAATCAGTCCCGCCCAGTCCTCTCCCCGAGCCCCCAAACCATGCACCAGCAGCAGAGGCGTTCCCTCTCCTGCACCTGCCGGTCCGGCCTCGAGGTAATGCATCCGCAACCCATCCACGGCGACATACTGGCTCCGAACCCCGGCCCGCCACAGCGAGATCCGCAACCAGCCATCCACGTACGATAGTGGCCGCAGCATAACGCTCACCCCCACCGCCACCAACACCACGATCAGCCCGCCCATGAATGGCAGCCATCGTCGACCGCGCCTCACGTCCTCGCCTCCATGCGCCGCAACCCGTCCTCGACCACCCGCCGCGTCGCCTCGTCCACGTCCTCCATCGCCAGCAGATCTTCCGCCGTCACCCATTGCACCGCTAGTGCATCACTGCCAGCAACCGCCTGCACCGGCTTATCTTCATCGTCCGGAACCACCTCGCACAGCCAGTCCAGCAGCACGTAGTGGTACTCCACCGCCCCCTTCTCGTCCCGCACAATCCGGTCCAGCATTGCCAGCAGCTCAAGCGGGCGAACCGCGAGTCCCGTCTCCTCCAGAACCTCCCGTACCACGCCCTCCAGCATCGTCTCGCCCGTTTCGAGTGCCCCACCTGGCAGGGTCCACGCCCCCCTCATCGGCTCTTGTCTCCGCCGAATCAGCAGCGCCCGCCCATCATCCACCACCGCTCCCGCCACCCCCACGATCGGCCGCGCCGGATACCGCCGGTCGTCTGTTCCTTGGTCCCCATCTGTACTCACTTTGTGATCAGCGGCTTTCCAAACTCTTCGCCGAACACCGTATGATTCGCCTCAAACCGCCCACCATCGAACTTCTCCGGCCCCTGCGCATGCCCAAGGCACAGCAGCGCCACCACCCAGTAGCTCAGCGGCAATCGCAGCACCTCGCGCACCTTCTCCTGCTCAAACCCCTCCATCGGTGCCGTGTCATACCCCAACACCTCCGCCATCAGCATCATGTGCGTATACGCGATCGTGACATGCTTGTTCAGCCACGCATGCAACTGGTCCGTGCTGAAGCCCGCCAGGTACTTCGGCACGCTGCTTCGTGCCTGCGCCGCATAGCTCTCCGGCATCCCCCCCGCTAGACCCCTCTGCAGCATCAACTCCAGGTCCCGCCGCCATCCATCCGCATCCCCGCACGCCACAATGACCACCGAAGCCTCTTCGATCTTCGCCTGGTTATAACTGGCTGCCCGCAACCGCCGCCGCTGCTCCGGCGTCTGCACCACGACAAATCGCCACGGTTGCAGGTTATAGCCGCTCGGCGCCAGCAGCCCCGCCGTCACAATCTGCTGCAAATGCTCCGCAGGAATCGGCCTGCCATCGAAGCTAGGCGTCGATCTACGCTCTCGGATCGCCGCTTCCAAACTCTTCTCTTGCTCTGCCATCGGGTCTCTGGAAAGTCCTCACACGCCACATCCCGCAACTCACGCCAAACTGCCTCGGATGTATGAATTTCGGTAGTTCACCGCCAATGCGCTACGGGAAAGAATATCACCGCCCCTCCGCACAGCTCGTCCCACCCATCGCCTCATCAAATCGACACCCGCCCCCGCATAGCCCAGCAACACCATGAAACGTCATCCCGACCCGAAGTGAAAGAACCGCTTGTGCCACCTTGACCGGTCGATCGGAAGTTCCCGGGTTAGGCGGCACAGGTGGTTGAATACGAACCCGTGTACCTCTGTTGACGGTAAAACCATACTGGAAGACCATCAATAATTATTCTTAGAGCAGGAAGTGAGGCCTTACTTGGCTCCCTAGATCGACTCCACACGATCGGTTACCGCTAATCTGAGGTCGTTCCAATATGAATCGTAGATCGTTCATCGTATCTAGCGGCGCATCAGCAGCCCTCGTCGCAGCCGGGGCCTACAGACGATAGGCGCTCAATCCGGGAGAGCAACCCTGGATCCCGCTTTCCTCCAGTGGCAAACCGGCATCGTCGCAAACGCCTTTATTAACGTCTACAACCACAGGCGGCAGACACGGCCCTCTTCGCACAGTCGATGTCTGTAACGTTATTGCGAACTATCTGCGCTCATCCGGGGCTGATGCTTCAATAAAAGCCAGCATCGCAGGCATTGGCCCCGGCTCGATCGGAGTTGCCACTTTAGACCCAAACGTTATTTACAATGCTGTGCATTTTCTTGCCCCCAACGTGCAGCTTCAAGACCTCAGTTCGATGGTGAGTAACTTCCCCTTGGCACCGAGTGAAGTTGCACCCGTCCTAGCCGGACTGCGGCAGAATGGCCTAGCTTTCTACCTCGATGCACTGGCTGACGACCTGCGCCTGATGGGAGGCGGCTTCTATCTTCCGGCAACGTCAGAGGTCAGAGTGGCTTCGCCTGAGTACATACTTGTTCCTGTCCCGAATCCCACCAACCCACCAAGTGGAGGAGGAGGACCTACAGTGCCAAGGCCTTTCCAGCCGGCATGCATTTCTGGGTTTTGCTGATAGTGACTGGCTTTCAACTGGGCCTTGCCCTGTACCGAGTCATCTTCTTCCGCAAGGTACCGATCGCTGACCTGCCGAGGAACTTCCGGCGTTTCGCCGCCACTACATCGACAATAAGCTTTCTGGTTTTGGCGGTTCTGCTGTTTCGTTCCTAACCCATTCGCAGAACATCCCCTTATGTAACGCGCGTGTAGTACGCTCTATTCATTCCATCCAAGTGGGCCGCTCTCGGGCGGCCCTTTTTAGTCCATGAACGACGTTCGAGGGAGCCCCGAAAACCTGGACTCGCCATTACTACCCGCACAAACCTGTCATCTCGACCGAAGCGGAGGGACTTAGTTCTTCAACCACAACACGTCACCTCAGCGCTGTCCTATCTCTGCTACCTTCTGAGCGAAGCGAAAAGCTCTATTTTACCCCCGCCATCAGGTGCTCCGTCACCAACGCCGGCCGCCCCGCCCCTTCGAGTGACACCAACACCCCATCAAAACTCGTCCGCAACTCCGGACACACCGCCAGCAGCGCCCGGGCCGCTCCATCCCCCCGCTCGCGCAGCGTTGTCGGATCCGTTGACGGCTCGTCCACATGCAGGACGACATCCGCCTTATTACGTCCCACCAGCGCCTCCACACCCAGCCCTGTAATCCGGTACTCCTTCCCATCCGGCCCCTTGATCACCAGCGGCGTCCCCGCGCTTACGCCACTCGACAGCGCCGGTGGCGCCCCCGCCTTCTGCTCATCCTGCAACCGCTCCAGATGGGTCGTCTGCACAAACCCCGCTGGCCGCAGCAGGCTCTGCGCCTCCGTGTAGTACAGCCACGCCGTCCACGGCTGCTTGGCCGCCGTCAGCCGTCGCGCCTCCCGCCAATACCAAACCCCGTCATGGCCCGCCGCCTCTCTCGGTCCCGGAAAGAACCCCGCCAGCAGCCATCGCCCAACATCTCGCCGCAGCAGCAGAGACACCCGCCACGGCGACGCCCCCGTCCCATACACCACCGCAAACCCGTACGTCCCCGCCGTCAGCCCGGCAATCGACAGGTCCACCTCGGCCTGTGTCTTGTTCAACGTGCAAAAAAACTGCGCGTCGCTCCCCACCGCCAGCGTCGTCGCGTCCAGCAGATATACCTGGTCGACGGCCAGCGTGTCCCCCTTCAAATGCGGCGCCAGATCGGCCGCCGCCGCTCGTATCCCACTGAAATCCTTTCGCAGCTCCGGAACACTCTGTGCCTCGAGCCCCGCCGCATCCCCAGCCTGCAGCCTTCCTGTCAGCTCCCGCGCCGCCTGTGCTAGCGCCTCCCGATCCCCCGGCTGCATCGCAGACTGCGTCGTGCACGTCTCCGCCACCCCGAGCCGCGGCAAAAGCACCCAACACCCCGCAACCAGCCAGATCCCCGCCGTGGCCACCCTTCCTGCTCGCCGCCCTCGTCCATCCTCCTTCTGGCCCAATCTCTCTCCGTTCGGCATCAATCCCCACTCCCCCAGGTAGACTACTCCCAGCATCTCGGCACACTCGCAACACTATCTCGTCCATCAGACGCGTCCAACGGAGGGAAAGCATGCGTCCCCACCTCCCATTTCGAGATCACGCTCCAACCGGCTCGGCCACCGCCCAGCCCTGGTCCGTCCTCCTCGCGGCCATCACCGTCACTTTCCTCCCTGGCGCCCTGCTTCCCAGTCCCCTATCCGCCCAGCAACTTCCCTCCGCACTTCCATCCTCCTCCGCGCAATTGCAACCGGGGCAGACCACCGCTCCACCCAGCCACCCGCCTCACCATTCGCAGGTCACCCTCGACCACGGCCTCCTTTCCGTCACCGCCTCAAACGCCAGCCTGAATGGCCTTCTTCGCGAGATCGCTCGGCAAACCGGCATGTCCGTGTCCGGCACCGTCGCCGAAGATCGCGTCTTCGGCACCTACGGCCCGGCCGACCCCCAGCGCGTTCTTTCCGACCTGCTTGACGGCACCGGCAGTAATATCCTCATCCGCTCCAATGCCGCCGACGCCCCACTCCAGCTCATCCTCACCCCGCGCACCGGCGCCGCCACCCCGCCCAACCCCAACGCCAACCAGGGTGCAAACGATGACGACGACGAGCAGACGCCATCTCCCGGAGCCCCCACCGCCGTCTCCGCTCCTCGCGCCCGTCCCGCCGTCATGCCCGGCAGCATCCCCGCGCCCGATGCCAACGCCGCCGCGCCAGCAAATGCCATCTCGCCTGCATCCCCATCTCCATCCCAGACCGTCGTCTTCCCCCCGGCTGGCGGCGGAAGCTCCATTCCCGCGACGGCCACCACCACTTCGCCTGATACCGACACACCCTCCCCCGGATCGTCTGCAAATGACACCGTCAAGACCCCCCAGCAAATCTTCGAACAGCTGCAACGCCTACGCCAGCAAAACACCACCGGCCAGGGAAACACCACCGCACCGCAGTAGCTCTACTCGGAGCCCCTTATCGTCATCCCGAAGGGTTTTCTTCCTATCGTCATCCCGAAGCGATCTGCTGCTATTGCCTCGGCTTGTCAGCCCAACAGAAAGCCTATCCCCGCACGACCTGCACCGCGCCCCGAACCGCCCGCCGAGCCTGCACCTGCCGTGCATGGATCCGAAACACCTGAAACATCGCCGTACAAACCCAGTACGCCACCAAAACCCCCACCGCCAACGACATCAGCACCGCACACACCAGCATGATCGACGTAGTCACCCAACATCCTCTTTTCTCGCTATCGGCCAGCATCCGCGGCTCGCACACCCACACGAGTCCCAAACGCCCTTTCCACTCTGGCAGACCCGTCCTTCGGAGGTAAACGCATTTCAGTGCCGCAATGTTGACTTCCAAGATACCAGCCAGCCTCCGTCTCCCCACCACTTCCCTCTTCTACATATCTCGACTCTTTCGGCGATCTGACCTCCATCCCACGCCGCGCAATCTCCCTTACTGCCTGGATGCGGGGGCCATCCGTCGAGATTGCTACGTTCGTCGATACCTTCCTCGCATCGAGCAACCCCCAGGGCAGCCACCTCTGATGCCCGCGAATACCGTATCCTAGAAGCTTGGCTACCTCGCCCAAATCTCCCCCTCGCGCGCCCATCACGCACATCACCGTGCGCGGCGCCCGCCAGCACAATCTAAAGAACATCTCCGTCTCCATCCCCCGCAACACCCTCACCGTCGTCACCGGTCTCTCCGGCTCCGGCAAGAGCTCGCTAGCCTTCGATACCATCTACGCGGAGGGCCAGCGCCGCTACGTCGAAACCCTCTCCGCCTACGCCCGCCAGTTCCTCGATCAGATGGAGCGCCCCGACGTCGACGCCATCGACGGTCTCTCCCCCGCCATCTCCATCGAGCAGAAGACCACTTCCCGCTCCCCCCGTTCCACCGTCGGCACCATCACCGAGATCTACGATTACCTCCGCCTCCTTTGGGCCTCCGTCGGCCAGCCCCATTGTCCCAACTGCCATCATCCCATCACCCGCCAGTCCGTCGAGCAGATCGTAGAGCGCATCGCCTCTCTCAGCCCCGGCGAACGCATCACCGTCATGGCCCCCATCGTCCGTGGCCGCAAAGGCGAGTTCCGCGAAGATCTCGAATCCCTCGACCAGCAAGGCTTCCGCGTCCGCATCGACGGCGACATCACCGAGATTACCGAGGGTATGCGCCTCGAAAAACGTAAAAACCATACCGTCGAAGCCATCGTCGACCGCATCATCCTCAAGCCCCTCCCCACAGACGACCTTTCACCCTTGTCATCCCGACCGGAGCGCAGCGAAGTGGAGAGACCCGCTTCTCCAAACGGCACCGACCTGCCTAACGTGAATGCCACCCTCTCCGGCCAACCTACCCCACCCAAATACGACACCCGCCGCCTCGAAACCTCCGTCACCAAAGCCCTCGCTATGGCGAACGGCCTCGTCCTCATCGGCATGGAGGACCCCGACACCCGCGCCCAGGTCGAGACCCTCTTCTCCTCCTCCATGGCCTGCCCCGACTGCGGCATCAACGTTCCCAAACTCGAGCCCCGCTCCTTCTCCTTCAACTCCACCTACGGTGCCTGCCCCGAGTGCCACGGCCTCGGCTCCATCTACGACTTCGACCCCGCCAAGACCATCGCCGATTGGTCCAAGCCCCTGCTCGACGGTGCCATGGGCCCCGGCTCCGCCTCGTCTTATCTCCTTCGCCTGATCAAGCTCGCCGCCGAAAAATACAAAATCAACATCAAGGGTCCCTTCGGCGAGCTCACCCGCGAGCAGCAGGAGCTCTTCCTTTACGGCCCACCGCGTTCGGAGGCCGCCCGCACCGGATTCCACGGCATCTTCGCCTATCTCCGCTCCAACCTCGAAGAGACCAAATCCGAGGGCTACCGCGAGTACATGATGCAGTACATGTCCGCCACGGCCTGCCCCAAATGCCACGGCAAACGCCTCCGCCCCGAGTCCCTCGCCGTCACCATCCCCATTTCCACCCCAGAAGCCGTCATCTCGACCGAAGCGCAGCGGGGCGGAGAGATCCCTTCTCTCAAGAGCCAACCAGCCTCCGCCAACCCTGTCATCTCCACCACCCCCCCTCGCGACCTCTCCATCGCCGACTTCACCGCCCTCCCCCTCGACCGCGCCCTCCTCGGCGCCCGCTCCATGCACTTCACCGGTCGCGAACACCTCATCGCCGATCGCCTCCAGCGCGAGGTCATCGAACGCCTCGAGTTCCTCAACGCCGTCGGCCTCACCTACCTCGCCCTCGACCGCTCCGCCGCCACCCTCTCCGGCGGCGAAGGCCAGCGCATCCGTCTCGCCACCCAGATCGGCTCCCGCCTCCGCGGCGTCCTTTACGTCCTCGACGAGCCCTCCATCGGTCTTCATCAGCGCGACAACCAGCGCCTCATTACCGCCCTCGAACGCCTTCGCGACCTCGGCAATACCGTCCTCGTCGTCGAACACGATGAAGACACCATGCGCAAGGCCGACTACCTCCTTGACCTCGGCCCCGGAGCCGGCAAAAATGGCGGCTTCCTCATCGCCGAAGGCACTCCCGCCGAGGTCATGGCCAACCCCGCCTCCATCACCGGCCAGTACCTCTCGGGCGCCATCGACGTCATCAATCGCCCGCCCAACGCCCTCAATGAGGTCGGCCCGCGCCCCCTCACCGGCTCCTGGATCACCGTCGAAGAGGCCCACTCCCACAACCTCCAGAACGTCACCGCGCACTTCCCGCTCGGCGTCATGACCGTCGTCACCGGCGTCTCCGGCTCCGGCAAATCCTCGCTCGTCAACGACATCCTCTACCGCGCCCTCGCCAAAGAACTCTACGGCTCTCGCGAAGATCCCGGCCAGCACGGCCGCGTCGTCGGCATCGACCAGCTCGACAAAGTCATCCAGATCGACCAATCCCCCATCGGCCGCACCCCGCGGTCGAATCCCGCAACCTACACCGGCGTCTTTACCGCCATTCGCGATCTCTTCGCCATGCTGCCCGAGTCGCGCGAGCGCGGCTACAAGCCCGGTCGCTTCTCCTTCAACGTTCAGGGAGGGCGCTGCGAGGCCTGCCAGGGCGAAGGTCAGCGGCGCATCGAAATGAACTTCCTTCCGGACGTCTACGTCCTCTGTGAAGTCTGTAACGGCCGCCGTTACAATACTGAAACCCTCGCTGTCAAGTTCAACGGCTTCTCCATCGCCGATCTCCTCGATCTCCCCATCGCCGACGCCGTTCCCATCCTGTCCGACATTCCCAATGTCCACATCCGGTTACAAACCCTCGTTGACGTCGGCCTCGGCTATATCCATCTCGGCCAGTCCGCCACCACCCTCTCCGGCGGCGAGGCCCAGCGCATGAAGCTCGCCCGCGAACTTTCCAAACGCCAGACCGGCCGCACCCTCTATCTGCTCGACGAGCCCACCACCGGGCTCCACTTCGACGACGTCCGCAAGCTCCTCGAAGTCCTTCATCGCCTCACCGACCTCGGCAACTCAGTCGTCATCATCGAGCACAACCTCGACATCATCCGCAACGCCGACTACCTCCTCGACATCGGCCCCGAGGGTGGCGAAGGCGGCGGCCACATCGTCGCCCACGGCACCCCCGAACAGGTCTCCACCGTCGCCGAGTCCCACACCGCCACCTTCCTCCGCGAGTTCTTCCGCACCCATCCGCCCGCCGTCTCCACCCTCGATCCCGGCATCTCCTATGCGGGTTCCCAACCCGCCTCCATCGCCGCCGCGGCCGACGCCGACCGCAAACTCCGCGCCAAATTCGTTAAACCCGAAAAGAAGACCGGCGTCCCCAAAGCCAACACCACCAAACCCGCCGAAACTTCCCGCAAACCGAAGAAGTCTGCTGCCAAACTGGCATCCGCGTCCGAGCTCACGCCCACCACCGAAGCGCCCACCGCGAAAAAAGCCAAGAAAAAGGTTACAAAATGAACGCGGCACCCACCTCGCCCGAGCCCCTCTCACCTTTCCCTGAAAGGGCGTCATCTCGACCGGAGCCCAGCTACTCTTTCCTGACGCCATCTCGACCGGACCCTGAGCAAGCGCAGCGCGTCGAAGGGGAAGTGGAGAGATTCCTTTTCTCCGTAACCACCATCGCCGGTCCAGCCATCTCCGCAAAGCTCTCCCAGCACCCCGAAGCCGACGACCTCCCCCTCGCCCCGCTGCTGGCCGAAGGCGACGCCATCGCCCTTCCACCCACCGACGAAACCCCCAACAGCGCCGGCCCCGAGCCCTCCACCCGCGTCCCCCACCTCGGCCACGCGCTCCTCTTCCTCGCCATAGCCGCCCTCTTCCTCCTCCTTACCCAATCCGTCGCCGTCCTCATCGGCCACCCAGCCCATCCGCTTGATCTCGACCCCCGCCTGCTCATCGCGTCTGAAGCCCTCGCCTACATCCTCACCCTCATCGCCGCCTTCTTCGCCTTTCCCCCGCTCTGGGAGCGCCCCTTCCTCCTCGGCCTGCAGTGGAACGCCTCCGCCGTCACCCGCAACGCCCTCCGCCTCGTCCCCCTCGGCCTCATCCTCTCCGCCGTTGTCCAGGGCCTGTCGAACTACATCGATGTGCCCAAAGAGCTCCCCATCGACGCCTTCTTCCACAGCCGCGCCACTGTCTGGCTCATCACCGTCTTCGGCATCCTCCTTGCTCCCCTCTTCGAAGAGGTCCTCTTCCGCGGCTTCCTCTTCCCCGCCTTCGCCATCGCCTACGATTGGCTCTGCCTCCCCCGCACCGACGCCGCCCGCCAGACCTGGCAAAGCTCCAACGCCCTCACCCGCAACAGCCTCCTCTTCTCCGCCGTCCTCACCAGCGTCCTCTTCGCCCTCGTCCACGGCAAGCAGACCGCCTTTACCTGGCCGATCCTCGCCCTCCTTTTCTGCGTCTCCCTTATTCTCACCGCCGTCCGCCTCCGCCTCCGCTCCGTCGCCGCCTCCACCGTCGTCCACGCCTCCTACAACTTCACCGTCTTCCTCGTCGCCTTCATCACCACCGGCGGCTACCAACACCTCGACAAACTCCCCAAGTAAGCTATCGGCTCACCTTTTTATTGTCATCCCATAGGGATCTGCTGTCGTCTTTACCCAAGTCTTCCCTGGGGATAGCACCAGGCACTGTGCTATACAGTTGCGCCAAGGTCCTCCTCATGCACAAGCTCCTCCTCACCCTCCTCCTCACCACCACCCTCGCACAAGCCCAGACCCGCACCATCTCCCTCACCGTCGACGATCTCCCCGCCATGAGCGCCATGGCCCTTTCTTCCACCGACATCACCGCCCTCAACACCAAACTCCTCGCCACCCTCAAGCGCGAAAAGATCCCGGCCATTGGCTTCGTCAACGAAGAGCGTCTCTACAAGACCGGCGAGACCGACGCCCGCATCGCCGTCCTCAACGCCTGGCTCGACGCCGGCTTCGATCTCGGCAACCACACCTTCTCCCATACTTCCCTCAACCACGTCGATCTCAAGGATTGGGAGGACGACGTCATCCAGGGCGAGCCCGTCACCCGCATGCTCTCCCAGGCCCACAAGAAAGACCTCCACTACCTCCGCCACCCCTACCTCGACGCCGGTCCCGATCTCAACACCCGTCGCCAGGCCGAGCAGTTCCTCATCGGCCGCGGCTACCGCATCGCCCCCGTCACCATCGACCCCCGCGACTGGTACTTCGCCGACCTCTACGACGCCGCCCACAACCGTCACGACGCCGCCCTCATGCCAAAGCTCGCGCAAGCCTGGCTCACCTTCACCGACCAGACCCTCACCCACGACGAGCAGCTCTCCCGCACCCTCCTCGGCTACGAACCCAGACAAGTCCTCCTCCTCCACGCCACCTGGCTCGAGGCCGACCACCTCCCCGACCTCCTCGACCTCCTCCGCAAACACAGCTACATCTTCATCTCCCTTAAGACCGCCCTTACCGACCCTACGTACGCCCAGCCCGACGACTTCGTCTCGGACGTCGGCGCCACCTGGCTCGACCACTGGGCCGTCACCCGCGGCCGCATCGACCTCACCACCACCAAGCCGCAGGTCCCAAAATGGATCGAAGACCTTCACAGCAAGCTCGACGACGCCGACCCCCTCTAACCCGAGCCTTTTTGGCGCAGTATTCGCGTGATCGAGATTTGTCATCTCGACCGTAGCGGACGATTCTATCGTCCGCGCAGTGGAGAGACCTGCTGTCTTCGAGCCAGCAACACACCTGCTCGAACCCGCGCGAAAAGGCCCTCCACCTCGACGAAAACCGCCCGTTACCTCTCTTAACCTCAGCAGTTTCTGCACGGTAAACCGCTAAAATCCACCCATGCCCCCACAGCTTAACCACCGCCAGACCCTCCTCAACCTGCTCGCCGCCCTCTCCTTCCGCCTCGGCGACTTCACCCTCGCCAGCGGCCAGAAGTCCGATTACTACATCGATTGCCGCACCACCACCCTTCACGCCGAAGGTGGCCGTCTCTCCGGCCTGCTTCTCTACGACCTCATCAAGGAGCACATTCCAAACGCTTTAGCTGTCGGCGGCCTCACCATGGGCGCCGATCCCCTGGTCTCAAATATCGCCTCCGCCAGCGCCTGGGCCGCCGCCGACTTTGCCGAGATCCTTGATCTCGCACAGCAACTCGATCTCGACCCCGAAGACCCCCTCCGCGAGTCCTCCGAAGCGAAACCCAATCTCATCAACGGCTTCCTCGTCCGCAAAACCGAAAAGACCCACGGCACCGCCCGCCGCATCGAAGGCTTCCTCCAACCCGGCGCGCCCGTTGTCATCGTTGACGACGTTTGCACCACCGGCGCTTCCACCATCACTGCGATCGAAGCCGCACGCGAAGCCAACATGATCGTCGCCGGCGTCCTTTGCCTCGTCGACCGCGAGCAGGGTGGCCGCGCCGCCATCGAGCAAGCCGCCGCCGGCGCTCCCTTCTTTTCCCTGTTCACTGCGGCAGATATCCGAGCTTCCCACATCCATCTCCACAGCCTCACCCCTACCGCATGACCTACCCGCGCAAACTCTCCCACGGACGAGGGATAGCTGCAATCCGATGCCGCTCCTACTCTGCTGTTTGAGAGCCCACGCAACAGAGGCTCCTGCACCACTGCTGATCTGCTTCTCTGGTTCACTACTGCGTCCGTTTTACGCCTACATCTGCCCGCGGAGCCTTTCCCGGGTTTCTCTTTCCTGCTTCTCTCTCACGGCGCGCGGCGAGGGCTATGCTCTTGCCGCCGCTCATATTGAGAGTTCGACCGCCATCTCCGATAAACTGAATGGGACATGATCCCCACCCTCCAATGGCTCCCTTCCGGCGTTAACTTCCTCGATCAAACCAAGCTTCCGCTCGAAGAGACCTACGTCCTCGCCACCGATTACAAGGAAGTTGCCCGCGTCATCCGCGACATGATCGTCCGCGGTGCCATGGCCATCGGCGTCTCCGGGGCGATGGGCGTCGCTCTCGGCATCGATCGATCGACCGCAACGACTCTTCCGTCCCTTACGGCCGAAGTTGCGATTATCTGCGATACCCTTGCCGCCACTCGCCCCACTGCGGTCAATCTCTTCTGGGGCATCGGCAAGGTTCGCGACCTCTACAATCAACTCGCCGTAGCCAACATCCCGATTCCCGAGATCAAGCAGCAGGTGGTCGCCCTCGCCCGCCGCATGTACGACGAAGACATCGCTGCCTGCAAACAGCTCGGTGCCTTTGGTGCCGATCTCCTCCCGCAAAAGGGCACCGTCCTCACCCACTGCAATGCCGGCGCCCTCGCAGCGTGCGGCTACGGCTCAGCCCTCGGCGTTATCCGTGCGGCGGTCGAGCGCGGCCACGAGATCGATGTCTTCGCCGATGAGACACGGCCGTATCTCCAGGGCGCCCGCCTCACCGCGTGGGAGCTCATGAAAGACAACATCCCGACCACCGTCCTTTGCGACAACATGTCTGCTCACCTCATGAGCAAAGGGCGGATCCAGGCCGTCGTCGTCGGCGCCGACCGCATCGCCGCCAACGGCGACACCGCCAACAAAATCGGCACCTATGGCGTCGCCATCCTCGCCCGCGAGCACAACCTTCCCTTCTATGTTGCCGCTCCCTGGGCCACCATCGACATGGCAACGGCCCACGGCGACCTCATCCCCATCGAGCAGCGCGATGAACGCGAAGTCACCCACTCGAATGGCAAGCAGATGACCCCGAACGGCGTCTCGATTGAGAATCCTGCTTTTGACGTCACCCCGGCCAAGTACATCACCGGCATCATTACAGAGCGCGGCGTCCTCAGGGCACCCTTCCCCCAGTCCATCGCTGCCATGGCCCAACAGCAAGCGCCGGTGCTCGTCTCCGCGTGACCTCTCCAACCCTCCATTGCCGGGCGCAGACACACCAACTCCGGCCCGGCGCAGCAACCTATCTTCTCGGGTTGCTTCTCAGCCTCGTCCCACCGTGCCTCTGCCGTCCTCTGTCCGCGCAGTCTCCGGCCGCTCCGCCCGCGCCGCAGCTCGTCCTCTTCGATACCGATATTGGCGACGACATTGATGACGTCCTCGCTCTCGGCCTCGCCCTTTCCAGCCCTGAACTGAAGATCGTCGGCATTACCGCTTCATGGGGTGACACCACCCTTCGCGCACGCCTGCTGGATCGCCTGCTCTCCCAAAGCGGCCACGCCGACGTCCCCGTCGCCATCGGCCCCGTGAAGCATCATGCCGGCGAAGGTGTCTTTTCGCAGGCCGCATGGGCCTCCCGGCAGCCTGCTCGCGATTACCCCGACGCCGTCGATTTCCTTCTCTCCACGGTTCACCAGCATTCAGACGTCGTCACGCTTATCGCGGTCGCTCCCCTCACCACCATCGCCGCGGCCTTCGATCGCGATCCCGCCACCTTTCGCCATCTGCATCGCATTATCCTCATGGGCGGCTCCGTCCACCGCGGCTATGGCGACCTGGGCTACACACCTGGCCATGGCCCGGACGCCGAGTACAACATCGCCATGGATCCCGAAGCCGCCCGCAAGGTCTTCACCTCCGGCGTTCCCTTTTTCGTCATGCCGCTCGACTCCACCCAGATTCCACTCGACGAGGCCAAACGGCGCTTGCTCTTCACTGCGAGTACGCCCTTAACCGACGCTCTCACGCTGCTCTATCAACAGTGGTCTCGCGCCACCGAGCTCATCACGCCGACAATGTTTGACGCAGTTGCCGTAGCATTCGCCATCAATCCCGCAGTCTGTCCCGTCGAACCCCTTCGCCTTGTCGTCGATGTTCAAGGCTTTACCCGTGAACAGCCCGGATTACCAAGCGCCCAGGTCTGTCTCCGCTCAAACACAGACGCCTTCTTCGACCTGTTCATGCGCCGCCTGCTTGGTCCAGGCCAACCGCGATCGTTACCGCCCAGCCACCCTTAGGCTCGCTGCGACCAGCGGCGGTCACAGCGCCACACCGATCAAAATCCCGCCATCCACACCTTCATGCACCGCAATCCTCTGAACGCCTGCATCCCTTGACCGGCATCTCTGGCCTATCCTCGAGACAGGTGCTGCAGACTCTTTTCAACCCGCGCCATCCCTCACTCCTCCGCGGTTGCCTTTTGGTTGCGCTCAGCTTTGCCGTGTCTCTAGTTATGGCTGACTTTCCAGCTAACCGCGCCAATCCGTTCCTGTTCGTTCCTTTCTTTCTTGCCGCCGTCGGCACCATCGATACTGCGCGCAACATGCGGCGACGATGGAGTTGGTACCACGGTGGCGTCGTTCTCTGCGTGTATGCCGACCTCATGGTCCTGAGCATGATTGCGTTCTTCTGGCTCTATCCTTACGCGGCCTGGCTCTCCAACACGCACTAGGCATTTCAGGTCCCCTTCCTGTGCTCAGCCGCTCTCTCTGTCGTCTAGCGCTTGTATCGTGATCACCACCTCGGGCGAGACGTTTGCTGTGGGCTGCTTTGGGGTTGTACTCGCCAGATGGTGCTAGACTTCCTCCACCTCCGTAAACTTTTATTCCCAAGGAACTTCCATGCTTAAGGGCTTTCGTGACTTCATCCTTCGCGGAAACGTGGTTGAACTTGCCGTTGCTGTCATCATCGGAGCCGCCTTCACGGGCATCGTCAACTCGCTCGTTGGCGACATCATCAACCCCTTGATCGCCGCGATCATAGGCAAGCCGGACTTTTCTGCGCTCACCCTCAATCTTCATGGTGGTGTCATCAAGTACGGAAACTTCCTCAACGCGGCGATCTCCTTCATCCTCGTCGCCAGCACGGTCTACTTCGCTATCGTGCTTCCGACCAACGCGCTTCTGCTTCGCTTGCGCGGCCCCGCACCAAGCACCACCAAGCCCTGTCCTCAGTGCTTCGGCGACATTCCTCTCAAGGCCACACGGTGCAAGTTCTGTGCCGAGCCAGTCGTTGCCGTTTAGAATCTGCTTGCAATCCGCCTGGGGGCGCGCGACACAGGCGCTTCCGATCGTCTGCTCCTACCGTTTAAATCCAGGACCGAGCTACCCTCCGGAGATTCCGCGCCTTGCCGACCGTCTGCCTTGCTGCCTGCTGCCTCTTCGCTGTTTCTGCTTCCGCGCTCTCCTTTGCACAATCGCCCGGGCCCGCAACACCGACCGAAATCTTCGGCTTCCATGCTCCGGCTGCCGAGCTCAAATGGGATGCCGCCTTTCTGAAGGTTCCGGACGCCGCGCTCGCCGGTCAGCATCTGAAGATCCTCACAGCGGAACCACACTGGGCCAGTTCGCCAAGAGACTACAAGACCGCTCAGTACGTTGCTGAAAAGTTCAAAGCGGCTGGTCTGCAGACCGAGATCGTGCCTTACAAAGTTCTGCTCAACAGGCCCGTGAGCATAAAAATCGAAGCATTTGATGCACAGCACCACGCGTTAATGCAAGGTCCCACTCCCGAGCACGTTGACGCAGCGGACCATGGCGGGGATCCATTTCAGGACCAATCCAACATCCTTCCCGCCTTCAATGGCTCGAGCCCCTCCGGCGATGTAACTGGGGAGGTCGTCTACGCAAACTATGGAACCCGTGAGGACTTCGACGAGCTCTCGAAGGCAGGCGTGTCGGTCAAGGGCAAGATCGTCCTGGTTCGCTATGGCGGTAACTTCCGTGGCGTCAAGGTCTACATCGCTCAGCAGCGCGGCGCCGCTGGCGTCCTCATCTACTCAGATCCCTTAGACGATGGATACGACCGCGGCGACATGTACCCTGCTGGCCCGATGCGGCCCGAGTCCGCTGTCCAGCGTGGATCTACGCAGTTCCTGCCGCTCTATCCGGGCGATCCGGAGACCCCCGGAATAGCTTCGACGCTTGACCTTCCCGACTCGAAGCGACTGTCAGAGGCTCAGACCCGTCTGCTTCCTGGCGGTGATCAACCGTCTATTCCCGCCAATCCGCTTTCCTACAAAGATGCCGCTCCGATTCTTCGTGCTCTCTCCGGTGCCGTCGTCCCGCATGAGTGGCAAGGTGGCCTTCCGTTTACTTATCACCTTGGAGGGTCCGGCGTTACGGTCCACATGGCTCTGGTGCAAGACACCAGGCTTCGTACCATCTGGGATGTGATCGGTACCATTGACGGAACCGATCCCAAGGAAAGAGAGAACTGGGTCGTCGCAGGCAATCACCGCGATGCATGGGTGTTTGGTGCCGTGGATCCCAATTCTGGAACTGCTGCCATGCTCGAAACAGCTCACGGTCTGGGCGAACTCCTCAAGCAGGGTTGGAAACCGAAGCGGCGCATTGTTCTCGCCTCCTGGGATGCCGAAGAGGAAGGTCTAATCGGTTCAACCGAGTGGGCTGAAGAGCATGCCGACCACCTTGCCCACGCCGTTGCTTACCTCAATACCGACGTCGCCGTCTCCGGCCCTGAGTTCAACGCGTCCGCCGTTCCCTCGCTGAAGCAGTTTATTCGCGACGTCACCATGCAGGTGCCCAGCCCAAAAGGGGGCACCGTTTATGACCAGTGGCAGAAATCGCAAGCTCAGAGCCCGCACCACCGGCGATCAGAGAACCCCTTCAACGCCCCATCTGATTCTACGCACACGAGCCAAAGCGTTCGTGTGGGCGATCTAGGCTCGGGGTCGGACTACACGCCGTTCATTCAACACCTCGGCGTTCCGTCGACCGACATCGGCTCCGACGGACCCTATGGCGTCTACCACTCCGCTTTTGACAATTATGCCTGGTTCATCAAGAACGCAGATCCAAACTTTGTCTATGAGCAGCAGCAGGCCCGGGTCTTCGGTTTGGAGATTCTGCATATGGCGGACACGGACGTGCTTCCCTATGACGATGCCAGCTACGGCGCTGAAATCCTGACCTACATCGAGACCGTAAAGCGCCAAGCCGCGGAGCGAAAGCTTGCCGCCCTGGACTTTGCCCCTACGCAGGCGGCGGCGCACCGATTTGCGGCAGCGGGCAAGACCGTGTTGAGCCGACAGCACCTCTTACAGGCGCAAGCTGATCCCTCAAACAATACCAAGCTCAACATCGCGCTTCGCGAAGCAGAGACGGCTCTGCTCAACGGTGACGGTCTACCCCGTCGGCCTTGGTACAAGCACACGATCTACGCTCCGGGCGAGTTCACCGGCTACGCCGCGGTTGTAATCCCGGGCGTAACTGAAGGCGTTGAGGCTGAAGACCTTGACCGCACGCGATCTCAGCTGCAGGCGCTGACAAATGCTCTCAATAAGGCGGCGGCGCTTCTTGAGGGGGCGGCAAGGTGAACTCCCCGGGAGGCAATAGATGGAAAGTGCATCTCCTGATGAGAACAACTATCAGCTGATGAGAGCACACGCGATCTAACTTGCATCTCTGTTCGCCATCCGACAATGTTCCTGGGCATGCCGTATCAGGCTTAATCCTGAAACTTTGCGTGTCTCTTTATGGCCCAGACTTCTACTATCCTGATATACGGTCGCGACGCCAGCCTAATTGAGACACGGCGATGGGTGCTTGAACACACAGAGTACGAGGTGACGACCACGTTGGAGCTGACCGAAGCGAAGGATCTCCTCGTTTCCAAGAACATTGACCTCTTCATCCTCTGTCATTCCCTGACACAACGAGAGTCCGAAAGGGCTTTGACGATGGCGCATCTCGTTCGGCCCAAAATGAAGAATCTGATCCTTACCGCGGAAATTTCAGAGCCCTCGATCCCCGAACAAGATGCGGTTCTAACAGCTTTCGCCACCCCACAGGCCCTCATTGCAATGGTCCAGAGCCTTACCCAACAGACCACACCCTCCTTCTAGGTGACAACTTCTCGAGGTTGTCAAGCACAAGGCAATCGGTTCGGAGCCTGCGCGGGCTAGTTGGAGAGTGCTTATGTGCAGCCACAGCAGCACGTTCGGGCAGCAGGAAGCCTTCAACTCTTTTCAAATGTGAAAGGTTAATGGAACTGGTCCGCGGAGATGCCTTTCCAGCGCAAACGTCACAAGACGTTTTCTCCAGGAGTGCAGCAGCTGGAGGCAGAATGAACGCCAAGCCCGATACAACGCTCGACGTCAGGCTGGCGCTAGCGGCTGAGGCATTCCGAAAAACCGAGGAGCGAGCGACCGCCGGTCAACTTGCGCTCGAGATGGTCCATGAGGTGAAGAATGCCCTCGAAGCTTTGGGCCACCTTGTCTACCTTGCACTTGCAGAGTCCCACGATCACGAACAAGTAGAAAGTACCTGCATCTGGCGGAAGAGCAGATGGCAACTCTTCGTCACGTTGCGTCCCAGACTCTGGGCTTCGCACGACCCGCCCTTTCTCCGAAAGCAATTGAGGCAATCGCCTTGGGTGAAGCCGCTCTTCGCATCCATCAAAGAACGATTGACGCGAAGGGCATTCATCTTCTGAAGGACCTTCCCAAAGACGTGCTGGCGGAGGTCTACGCAGGCGAAATGCTGCAGGTCCTCTCGAACCTGATCGTCAACGCTCTGGACGCCCTATCTACAGGTGGAACGCTCCGATTGCGTATCAGAAAGAGAGCGGCCCAACTCTTCTTCGTGATCGCTGACGATGGACATGGCATCTCTAAAGAAAACCTTCCGCAGCTGTTTAACCCGTTTTTCTCTACCAAGGCGATCAAGGAAATGGTCTCGGCCTCGCTCTCACAAAGAGGATCGTTGACCGGCATCGCGGCACGATCATAGTTCGGAGCAGCGTGCGACCAGGCAGAAGTGGCACAGTGATGCGGATTCTTATACCGGCTTGAGGGTCGAACTATTCTTTCTCTAGGTTTCTAGAGCGGGTACCTCAGATTTCTCGTTCGGCATGCTTCTCAGGGAGACTTAAAGGTCAGAACCAAACATTGAGACTGCTTCGCGATTCCGACTCCATCCAATGCAAGCGCTGTGGCGCAAGTGGAACCTCGCGCTCTCGGCATAGGTCACTCCTAGATCGTCTAGTTTTCAGACCCCTTGGCTTCTTCCGGTGGCGCTGCACGGAGTGCCGCTGTCGCTTCCTAAGCCGGCGACGCTGGTGAGGCAGCGCGCTCCAGGTGTCGGTTCGGGTTACAAACTGCTCCTTGCGACACCGACCAACTTTTGGAATCACGTAGAGTTTCAGTCGTTGCCCATGTGAGAGAACATCCTGAGTTGGAAGGTGCTCACCCTGATAGCCGAGTGGCTTCCTCACCTGCGACGTGTCGGGTCGCTGGGCTCTTTCGTTGATTGCGTGCTCGTACGATCCACTCCTCGAACGGATCGGAGGGCAGCACGGGCAGTCAGGGACACGTGACCCCACGCGACCAGCCCTGCTACTGGTCAATAGTCGGCATGCCTACGAAGCAGCGCCCTGTTAGAATTCTTTTCTCCTGCTCCGGGTTCTCTCCGGGGCGGCCATCGCGACCTCCGCGAACGATCAAGGTCTTTGCGCACCGGTGATATCTTCGCAATACAAGGAAGAGGACGAGTGTGGACCAGGTCGTGTTGTTTGAGGCGCACCGGTCACTGAATCCGCTCACGAAGGTAGAGTGCTTACGACCTCATGCATTGAACGGCCAGAGAGTACCCTCCAGGTAAGCCACTTCAGAATGCAGGCAAAGGTGTGTTGCATCGGAGTCACGAGCTGGGTGCTGTGGTGATCTCTCAGTCCCTAGTCTTGGTCATGCCCTCGAACACCAATGAAGTCCGAGGAAGGACTGTTTTGAAGAAAGCGCGGAGCCCGCAGAGGTCATACCCCGGTCAGCGCGCATGCGAGACGTTGCCAAGCTGGCAGGCGTAGGCACGATGGCCGTCTCGCGAGTCTTGAACGGAACTGCCGTGTAAGCGAAGCGACAAGCGCTCGGGTCTACCAGGCAATCGAACGATTACAGTACAAGCCGAATCAGGTAGCTCGCGCGCTCCGAGGTTCCATCTCGCACAGTGTTGGCGTGCTGGCGCCGTATCTCTACGACCCGTTCTTTGCAACGTGCGCCCACGCAATCGAAGAGGTCGCAAAGCCACGGATTCTTCGTCGTCCTGACAACGACGAATGAAAACCCAAAGATCGAACTCAATGCGGTTGGTCAAATGCTTCAGTGACACGTTGACGGGCTCATTGTCATCCCTGCGGAAGGCAGCGGCTCAAAGTAACGACTTCGGAGTTCCGCGATTTGCCGATTGTGACCCTCGATCGCCCAGTTCCGGGTTCAACGTTCGACAGCGTACAGGGGGGAAGCTGCAAGGCCAGTGCCTTGCCGTGAATCACCTCGTCAGTCACGGACATCGCCGAATCGCCTTTATCGCCTCAGGCAGCAGCTTTTCACCATGAAAACGCGTTATGTCGGGTACAAAGCAGCAATGAATGATGATGGCTTGCGCCGGAGGCTCACTTATAATTGCACCTCTCAGGCGCTAGTTACAGAGCTTGTACGTCTCCTCTGGTCTCGCCAGGATCGAAGTCGTGGATTCCATAATCGTAGAACCGCCTGGAGTTGAGCGAGGTAAGGCTGTTCAGAACGGGAGACTTAGACTGCTCTTGGTCCGGCAACTTCAAGATAATACTGAAGGAGTAGGTGAGCATGTGAACACCTCCTAGGTTCTGTGTCCTTTATTTTGGTAGGTCACTGCCGTACGCACGGAGGATTTAATTTAGAAAGCGCGGGGTCTCGCAATGAGGCAGGTTGAAGGTGAACACTGAACCGTGATCTACCTGACTGGTGACCGTTAGCGCGCCGCCGTGCGATTCAACAATGGCCCTGCTGCTCGCCAGTCCCATTCCGGTTCCTGAGACGGCGCTGCTTTGGTCGCGAGATCGGTAGAGCCGATCGAAGATGAGGCTCTGCTCAGTCGGGTCTATGCCGATACCGCGATCCGCGATGCTGGTGAAGACCATGCCGTCCCGCTGCTCTGCCGAAATATAGATAGGTGAGCCGGCTTTGGAGTACTTGGCCGCGTTTTCAAATAAATTGCAGAGGACCTTGCCTATCATCTCGGCGTCAGCAGACACCATGGGCAGATCGGGAAGGCTGACCGTCGTGGGATGGCTGCTCAAAACCCATGCCCAAGCCGATTTCGCCTTTCCGATGAGATCCTCCATGGCCACTAAAGCAAAGGACATGTGTACATCTCTGGCTTCGATTTGCGCCATTTCTACGCTTGACCCACAAGGCGATTCAGGCGGTCGGCTTCTTCATCGACCACAGTGAGGAGTTCGAAGCAGTCCTCTGTACTCACCTGGCCATTGCTGAGAAGCGCGCTGGCAGCGCCCTTGATCGAGGTCAGAGGTGTGCGCAGCTCGTGAGTGATGGAATCGAGGAATAATGTTCGAAGCCGTTCGCTTTCCTTGCTTGCTTCAGCCTTCGAGACGTTCTCGAGCGCCTGAACGCGGTCGATGGCGATAGAAACCAAACTGCCGAGCGCTTGGTAGCTCTGGTCGGAAAGGCGAAGATCTGCGAGGATCAACAGGCCGCGAGGACGGACTCCCGCCCGCAGGGGAATACGAATGGACCCGTCAACGCTGGCTTCTACACTGGGCAGACCCAGTGCGAGTTGGCGCAGATGCGGAAGTTCAGCGCCGGACATTCGGTGTACGCCCGCCTGATAAAGCCGGTTGCCTTCCAAAAAAAAGCGCGACGAAAGAACTTCCGGAGACACCGTGGATCATACCGGGTAGAGTGCTGACGAGCCCGGTTACGTTGTCGGTTTGCAGCAGTTTGCGACTCAACGCGAATAAGAGGTTCACCTCAAGCGCGCGAGTGTTTGCATTCTGGGCCTCGTCGCGGGCCTGTTGCGAGAGTCGACTCCCGAGAATGCCGGTTGCGAGAAAGACGAATAAGGCGAGCCAATTTGCGGATCGGAGATGGTAAGTGTCCCGATGGGCGGCAGAAAGAAGAAGTTATGATAGCCGGTCGCTGTAAGGGAGATGACAACCGCGTACCATAGCCCAAGCCTCGCAGCCACCAACAGAATGTACAGAAGTAAGGTAAGCGCAACGGTAGTCGTATTGACGTGAACCCAAGCGCGATATGCAAGAACGATTACGGCGAGTGCACCGAACGCGGTAAGGTCCTTCACTAGTTTCACGGCACGCCGCGCAATCATGGAACAATCTTACGACGTGCCGACTGGACGGGACAAAATGCGCAAAACACCGGAAGATTGGCTGGGCTCAAGCGAAACCGAGGAAGCGCGTGGCCGCCTGAAGGTCTTTCTGGACTATGCTCCCGGCGTTGGCAAGACCTTCAGCATGTTGAGTGAAGGGATACGCCGTCGCAGCCGTGGCGAAGATGTCGTCGTTGGAATCGTGGAGACTCACGGCCGGTCCGGCACCTCTGCAGATCCGGGCAACTTTCTCAAGAGACTGAGCCAGGCTTACACCTCTGACTGGCACCCTTCACCCGTCGAAGCATCCGCGACCTCGCCTGTACGCCGTGGATCCTGCACCACTGCAATCGCCGCCATTCCCGAGCACGGACTTTTCAGTCGAGGGGTACACCGGTGATCGGCGCACCTGACACGCAGACTTACCCTCTGATGCAGGCCATCAATGGCAGCCGCACCAAGGTCTATGGGTGGGTAAACGGTGGCTTTAACGTCAGCACGTCCAACAAGGGCGGTGGTGCGAACTCGCCGGCGTCGTATTTCTTAACCCCAATCGCGTCATCGGCGATCAGCAGGTCCTGTACATCGAACGTCTGCCAGACACGGTACAGACGACCACGTGGACTGGGGCTTCCGCGTGGCGCAGCTCTATAAGCAAGATTATCGATACACCACGGCAAAGGAAATCTTCTCGCAACAACTGCTCGCTCGCAATGACTGGAGACGGGACGAACGACGCCCCGCGCTCGCCCAGGCAGATGTAGGTGTAGTCATGAACTCGGGGACACAGGCCGCCAAAGAAGCAGGCAACATGGTCGACCTCGATTCCGATCCGACCAAGCTTATAGAAATCGTCGCCATCGGGAAGCAACTTCTCATGACTCGTGGTGCACTAACGACCTTCTCCATCTCGAACGACATCGCCAAGTATTTCGCGATCATTCCCGCAATGTTCGCTGGTGTCTTTCCCGTCCTCAACGCACTTAACATCATGCACCTACACAATGCTGAATCTGCGGTGCTTTCAGCGGTTATCTTCAACGCACTCATCATTGTCGAGCTTATTCCATTGGCTTTGCGCGGCGTCAGTTACAAACCCATGTCCGCAGCGGCGCTGCTCCAACGAAATTTACTGGTCTATGGCTGGGCGGTACGATCGTGCCCTTCCTCGGATTAAGGTACTGGACATGCTGATAGGGCAACCCTTCACAGGGCCGGACTACTTTCATAGCCGTCCTTCTGCGGCGGGCACCGGATACGATGCAGCAGTCTCCTCCGGTTCTAATTACGGCCCTACCAACAAGGCTTTACTCGATAGAATCGACGCAAGCGTAAAAGCTGAAAGTAGCGGAGAACCCGTCCCCGTAGACCTCGTCACAGCATCAGGTTCCGGGCTCGATCCGGATATCTCCCCGGCAACAGCGCTTACCAGGTAGACCGGGTAGCACAGAGACGACATCTAGCGCCAGCGATACTTCGGCAGCTGGTTACCCAACGAACGATACCGAGACAGTTCGGTCTTTAGGGGAAACCCGGGTCAATGTACTGGAACCAAATCTTGCATTAGACGGCATGGCAGCACCGGATCACTGAACCTGGAAGTCGGACTCGGCATTTCTCACGGTTATAGAACGAACAACTTGGCACGAATACGGAGAATAACTTAACCGAATGTACGTAGCGGTCGGATCACACGAAAAGTTCTGGAAAACTGCTGCAGCTGTGCAAAGTAGCTGCGACAGCTGAAATCAGTGCCGGTCGCGAATACTTTACGTGCCCCAGGCACATTGCCCTAGCTGAAAAGTGAAAACACCCCACGTGCCTTACCGTCTATTGCTACACGGTACGTGCTCTTGCTTCTTGATTCGGTCAGGACAGATCTCCCGGGCAAAGGAATGTCAGCTGCATCGGTGACGAGCTTCTGAAGGACGACTCGTCCCTCTGTCGAGAGTACCGTTGAGCCTATGTTGAGTACCTCGTACATGGCATCCCGAATGGCCTCGTTCATTGGCTGCTCAAGTCCCCCCTTGATCGCGGTCTCTTCCGACATCCCAAGCAACGCACCTGCGAGTACCGCCACGGTCGCCCGCTCTGCTCGCGCTATGATCGGCTTATCATCTGGGAGTTCTGTATACATCGCAAAGATTGACGGCTCCTTGCCTATGGCTGCGTTTGGTTCCAAGGTGAAGCTGACGTGACGGTCGGTCAACTGAGAAAAAAGCTGGGATATGGAGCGCGATGATGGTTCTCTCATTCAATTACCTCAGAAATGGCGCTAGCACGTTTTCCATGCTCTCGGGACTGAACGGTTTCGTGATAACAAAGCGGGCGCCGTTTTCTGTTGCGAGGCTTTTTATCTCCGCCGACGCTTCCGATGTTATAAAGCCGAAGGGAATCGGAACGTTGTCGGCGCGAAGTCGCTTCAAGAAATCGATACCTGACATCTCGGGCATGTTCCAGTCAGAAAGGATGAGCTTCGGAGTATCTCGGCTCAGCACGTCTAAGGCGTGAATGCCGTTCTCGGCTTCGCCGATGACCAGGTTGCGAAAACCAGCTTGCCGAAGTGCGCGTTGAACCAACATCCTCATTGTTTTGCTATCGTCTACCAAAAGCACATCCATTAGTTAGTTCTCCTCAAGCGGCGGAACGCCGGCGTGGTGTTTGGGGTTGAAGTGGAGGCAGATCAGGAACGGGCCAGCTCCTAATGCAATCCTTAGCGTGGCTCACATGTCTTGTGTCTGTTCAAAAAAGGTGAGGCAAAGCATTCCGTGGATTGTGGGAAGGCACATCTTGCTCAATTGCCTAGCGGACTCTGTGAGCGCTTGAGCGTCACGCCGCTGCAATACGGAAGGTAGGCTGATGCAAGTTTGAGGTGACATAAGTGCCTTCAGATTGCCACCGATCGTATTAACCAATTCGGCCAAGGCATCAACGACGTCCTCATCCGTTTCCAAGGTTGGCTTAGGGCGATCAAATAGACAAGCTGTCAAGTGAAAGGCGAGCTGCGGGGAACACTCCAACAACAAGAACTGATTGGATGGTGCTGCGTAGTGCAATGAGGAGATGAGTGGATCTTCCGTGAAGTAGAAATCAGTTCTCATCATCTCCCCTGGTGATGTTGTGATATTCGCCAGCGTGATAAGCACCTGTTCCGTGACGGCGCGTTGATCTGTGAGTGATGGGGGCGTGGCCAGAACAGAATCCATCGTGGTGCTCCTAAAGTGGAAGGTAAAAGGCGGAAGTTCCGAAGGACACTCGCTTGAAGCCTTCATGGACATTGAGAACCGTTTCGGCGCAACCGAGCGCTAACATAGCACCGGGGGCGAGGAGAGACCGCATTAGATCTACAATCTTCGTCTTGGTTGACGGATCGAAGTAGATCAGCACGTTGCGGCAGAGAATGAGATCGAAAGTACCTAACGAGCGGAAGTCACGACGGAGGTCAAGTGGTTCGAAGTGCACCATGGAGCGCACCCGATCTTGAAGTTGCCAGTCGAGTCCGCTTCGAACGAAGTACTTCATGAGGTACGAGGCAGGTAAGCCACGATTGACTTCGAACTGCGGATACCGACCCTCCCGAGCTCGAGCCAGCACCTGCGTGCTCAGATCCGTGCCCAAGATTTCAATATCCGTGCTCGTTTTACCCATCTCGAGCAGAAGCATGGCGATGCTATACGCTTCTTGTCCGGTGGATGCTGCGGCGGACCAGATCCTGAGCTTGCGCTGCCGGCTTAGACCCGAGAAGAGGGCAGGAAGAACATGAAGCCGAAGTGCGTCAAACATAACCGAGTCGCGAAAAAAAAGAGTTTCGTTGGTAGTCATCGCTTCAACGACTAACTGGGACAAGAGGGAAGAAGGCTTGGCCAGAAGGCGAAGGGCCAGTGCGTCCAGAGATTCGACATTGTGTTCGCGAAGAAGGGGTATCAATCTCGCTTCCAGCAGGTAATGCTTCCCATCCTCAATCACAATGCCCGATTCGGAGTAGATGTACCGCTGGAGAATGGCGTAGTTGCTAGGCGAAAGCGCTGCCGGGTTTGTCTGCGGGTGAGCCGCTGCCCTCGAAAGGATGGGAACGGATGTCATAGGGACCTCAGAATTGCGGGAACGATGTCTCGCAAGGGCAAGATGGAGTCTGCGAGCTGGGCATCGGCAACCGCCCGGGGCATGCCCCAGACGACACTTGTAGCGGCGTCCTGAACGATCACAGCCGCGCTGTGTGCTTTGAGCGCGCGCACACCAAGTAAGCCGTCCTGTCCCATGCCGGTGAGCACTACTGAGATCACCGCACCTCGATAGACTTCGGCAGCGGAGCGGAAAAGCACGTCCACGGCCGGACGGCAGGAGTTCTCTTGCGGCTCTTGGTCAAGGTGCACGACGACGGGCTGCCCGACTTTTCCCACTAGTCGCATGTGGTAGTTACCAGGGGCGATCAGGACTAGGCGTGGGCTTACCGGCATTCCGTGCGTAGCTTCTACGACGGACAGCTTGCCAAGCTTTGCCAGGCGCTCCGCTAGCAAATGGGTAAAGAAAGGCGGCATGTGCTGCACGATTGCAATGGGCAAAGGAAAGTCTGCGGGAAACATTGGCATGATTTCTGCAAGCGCGGACGGGCCGCCAGTAGAAACGCCAATCACCAGGATTTCCGGTTTTACGAGCGAACGACGCGGGATAGTCGAGACTACCGGAGCAATAACCGCGACCTGAGATGGCGTCGGGGCTAGCCTGCGCGTCGAGCTCGCGGGTTTAACTTTGAAAAGCTGCTGGATCTTTGTCAGCAGATCTCCGCGCAAAGCATCGTAGGCACTCGCGCCCATCTCGCCGCTGTGCTGCTTGGTCACATAGTCGTCAGCGCCGGCGAGGAGAGCGTCTAGCGTAATGCCGGCGCCACGCGCGGTGAGGCTGCTGCACATAATCACGTGCACAGCCGGGGCTATCAGTTTGATCTCGCGAAGTGTGGCGATGCCGTCGAGCTCTGGCATCTCCACATCAAGCGTCACGAGGTCAGGACAGAGAAGCGGGATCTTGTTAAGAGCATCGCGTCCGTCGCGTGCTGTGCCTACCACCTCGATCGTGGGTTCGCTCGTCAGCATCCGGGTAATTAACTGTCGCATGACGACGGAATCGTCAATGACCAAAATCCGGATTTTCTTAGCGAATCCCTCGGCGAGAGGTGGTCTGGCGCTAGTTAGGTAGGGAACGTTGGCAGACATGCGTCCTCAGCTGGCGAGCGCGCCGATCAGGCGCAGTTTGTCGACCACCATCTCGGCAGTAAACGGCTTCATGACGTACTCGTTGACGCCGGACTCAAAGGCCAGCTCCATCGAGCAAAGGTTGGTCTCGGTTGTGATCATGATGACCGGTGTTCGAAGGAAGTTTTGTTTAGCACGCATGGCGCGCACAAGGTCGATCCCGTTCATGTGAGGCATGTTGTAGTCGACACACAGGAGCGAGATGTTGCTAGCCTCGCCTTCAAGCGCCGCCAGCGCCTCCCGTCCATCCGCAGCCTGGCACACAGCGAAGCCGTTGCGAGCCAGAATCTTGCTCAAGATTCCGCGGATAGCGCGGGAGTCGTCTACGACAAGTGCTTTAGATATCAATGACATTGATCTCTCTATTGGGTATATATCGGTGGATCGCAGTCGCCAAAGCGGCGGCGGCTAGATTTTGAAACGACCAACCAGCAACTGTAGCTGCGAGGCCATTTCGGTAAGAGCGCGCGCCGCAACCTGGGTATCACGTGCTCCAGAGAGCGTCTGCGCGGTAGCTTGCGCAACGTGCGAGATATTTTGCGCGATTTCGTTAGTACCGCGGGCCGCATCGGTGACGTTGCGACCGATCTCATTGGTGGTCGCGGTCTGCTCCTCAACAGCCGATGCGATGGTGCTAGAGATGTCGTTGACCTGGTTGATAATCTCGCTGACCTGTCCAATGGCGGTGACAGCGGCCCGAGTGTCGGTCTGGATCGCATCGATCTTCTGACCAATCTCCTCGGTAGCGCGGGCCGTCTCTTTGGCGAGCTCTTTCACTTCGTTAGCCACAACGGCAAATCCCTTGCCAGCTTCTCCCGCGCGGGCCGCTTCGATCGTTGCGTTCAGGGCCAGCAGGTTAGTTTGCTGTGCAATCGATGTGATTACTTTGATGACCTTGCCGATCTCCTGGCTAGAAACGCCCAGCTTGCTAATGGTTTGGTTAGTCTCATCAGCCATAGTGACGGCGGTACGCGCGACGCGGGCAGCTTCGGTTGCGCTTTTCGAGATCTCGCGGATGGAGGCTAGCATCTCTTCCGAGCTCGCAGCCACCACGCCGACATTGGATGAGACCCGTTCGCTACTGTTTGCGACGCCGGTCGCCTGCTGCGACGCATCCTGAGAGCTCGTGGTCAGCTGTTGACTGATCGCCGACAGTTCCTCAGAGGACGAACCGACACCCATAGCGGTTTGACCGATACTCGAGATGCTGTCACGCAGATCGGAGAATAAACGCTCCAACCCTGCTCCCATCTGTCCTGCGGGGTCATCACCGCGAACGGTAATTTGCTGAGTCAGGTCACCCTGGGCCGCAGCGGCAACAACCTGCAGCAGACTGTTGACTTTCTGCTGTAATTCGCCCGCCTTCTGCTTACCTTGCTCTTCGAGTAATTCCCGCTCCTTACGGGCATTCACCTGTTTGCTGATATCACTGGCGAACTTTACAACTTTGACCACCTTACCGTTTAGGTCGACGATGGGATGGTAACTTGCTTGAATCCAGACTTCACGCCCTCCCTTACCAAGGCGCAAGTACTCGTCCGAAAGGAACTCGCCACGATTGAGCTTCGCCCAAAATTCCTTGTATTCTGCTGAGTGGCCGTAGGACGTTTCGACAAACATGCTGTGATGCTTGCCCTTGATCTCGTCTAACTTATAACCAAGAGCAGAGAGGAAGTTATCGTTTGCAGTCAGGATGGTGCCGTCAAGCATGAATTCAATGACCGCTTGCGACCTGCCGACAGCCTTGATCTGGCCCTGAGAGTCGGCAGCCAAAATTTTTTGTGCCGAGATGTCGGTTGCAAACTTAACAATTTTGTAAACTTTGCCAGATGGGTCGAAAATAGGGTTATAACTTGCTTGAATCCAGATTTCTCGATTGCCCTTTCCGATGCGCTTGAACTCATCTGTCAGGAACTCTCCACTGTTCAGTTTCAACCAGAAGTCTGCATACTCCCGAGACTGCCGGTAAGCGCTGTCGACGAACATGCTATGGTGGCGCCCACGAATCTCGTCGAGGGTGTAGCCAAGGACGCTAAGGAAATTGTTGTTAGCATTCAGCACAGTGCCGTCAAGAGCAAACTCGACTACGGCCTGAGCCCGCTCGATGGCTGCCAGCTTGCCTTCGCAGTCTGCGTTCAGGAGCTTCTGTCGCGTAATATCCGATGCGAACTTGACGATTTTGCAGGGGTGGCCACTGTTATCGTAGACGGGATTGTAGGAAGCCTGAATCCACACCGCTCCGCCACTCTTGCTGACGCGACAAAACTCACCAGAAACGTACTCGCCCGCGCGTAGGGTTGCCCAAAACTTCTGGTACTCCGCCGATTGAGTGTACGCCGGGTCGACAAAAAGGCTATGGTGCTTTCCTGTAATTTCGTCCAGGGTGTACCCAAGCACACGAAGAAAGTTAAGGTTGGCTGTAAGAATAGTTCCATCGAGGGCGAACTCGATGATTGCCTGCGAGCGATCCATGGCTTGCAACAACGCAGTCGCGTTGAGGCCAGAAGAGCCGCCAGAGGCCCGTTGCTTTGAGCGAGGTTCGGGACGAGCGGCGGTGTTCCGGGTCTTGGGTTTGGGCGACTTTGTGGCAGTCTGGCTTGGCATGGCTGGCTCCGAATAATAAGTTGTGCGATCAGTTGCAGGCATTGAGTAAGAGTTGTGTGGTGTCGAGCACCAACATCAACCCCTCGCTGAGGTCGTACACACCCGAGATCAGCTCTCGTTGCTGCGCGGGCATGTTGTCGGGGACAGTAGAGAAGGCATCCAGGGGCACGTCAATGACGTCTCCCACGTCGTCAACCAGCAGGCTCACGATAGCGTCGCCAGAGTGGATAACGACGTTCATAGGCAAAGTTTCGCCGGTGGCAGGCGGGAGTCCCAGACTACGGCGGGTGTCGATGGCAATGATGATCTGCCCTCGGAGGTTGATAAGCCCCTCAATGACACTAGGAGCCAAGGGAATGACCGTCATCTCTTGGAAACGGATGACCTCTTGCACCTTGATCACCTCAATGCCAAGGAAAAGATCGTCGACGCGAAACGTGGAGAACTGTTTCGTTTCTTGCAGGCCCGTGAGCATTAGGCTGCCTCCCCAAAGCTGGAGCGTGCATGGGTCAACGTGGAAAGCAGATGCAGCACGGTCTGCCGCTCGGAACGGATCACGGCCGTGGCGGTGGGCAGCGAGGCTGCCTGCCCTTCCCGGTCCAGCAGTTCAATGATGGGGACCTCACGATGCTCGCGATCGGTGCGTGGCGGTTGATTGAGGCGCGTCTTCTCTTGTGCAGGTAAGCTGGAAGCGACCAGGAGCGCATCAATTGTGTGCTCACGTAGCAGCAGGTCCGCCTCAGCGTAGCTGCTGACCTGACGCACAATATAACCGGAAGCCCCCAAAAAGGTGGCCATCATCTGCCGAGGAACGCTTGCGGGGTCAACTAGAAGAAGTGTGGCAGCTTCTTTTGGGAAACTCTTGGTCGGATCAAGCCAGTTCTCACCGACCTTCTCGACTACGGCATGCAGGTCGAGTAAATCCGTAATCTTACCGCCAATCAGCGCGGATCCGAGTAGCAAAGACTTCTCAGGGGCCTGTCGCCGTATGTCCACTGTCTCCGAGATGATGTCAATCACTTGATCAACTAGAAGCCCAACCCGTTGAGCTCCATTTGCGAACACAATTACCTGCATCGTCTCTGGCATAGCTTCGCGCAGACCAATCACCGGCGTTGACGATTCACTGAGCGAAACGAGCGGAAGGATGTTATCGCGATAATGCAGGACCGGCCGGCCACTCGCTCGTTCGATGCGCTGGGTGCTGATCTCTTCGAGACGGTCCACAAGAGCGAGCGGTACTGCAAGCCGATCGTATGGGCCCGCCCGGAACAGCAAGAGCATTTGCGGTTGAGCGGAGCTTGTCTCCACGCTTTCTGTTGCATGAAGCAGCTGGCGTGTCTGGCTGCCCAGTCCGGCGAGTCTTGAGACACCCGCGACATCTAAAATCAGGGCTGGTCGACCATCTCCCATGATGGTAGCGCCCACGTAGCAGCTAAGGCTTTTCAGCTGTCGGCCAAGCGGCTTTACGACAATCTCTTGCGTGTCCCAGATTTCGTCGACTACCAACCCAAGCTGCCGCTGCTCGGCTTGCAGCACAATGATGTTGACAACATCCCCAACCTCAGGGGAGAAGGAGTCTTGCCTTAAGACACGTCGAAGATAGACCAGCGGAAGCAGTTTGCCGCGGTGGTGAAATACCGGTGTACCATGCACGTGTTCGATCTTTTTGGCAATTTCTGAACCCTCGACGCGGACAAGTTCGAGAAGGTTGGCCTGTGGGATAACGAAACGGTCCTGTCTTAGTGGCAGCTGTTCTTGGTTAGCGGTATTCTTCCGCCAAAGTGTCACAACTAATCCGGGAATGATGGCGAGAGTCAGGGGAATCTTGATGCGAACGGTAGCCCCACCTTGCGGCCGATTGAGAACATCTACACTCCCACCAATTTTCTCAATATTGGTTTTCACCACATCCATGCCAACGCCGCGGCCGGAGATGCTAGTGACCTGCGCCGCTGTTGAAAAACCGGGCTTGAAAATAAGATGGAGTGCATCGCGTAGGCTGAGCTGCAAAGCTTGATCCGGGCTCAAAATCCCTCGCTCGATTGCTTTCGTCTTTACTCGTTCTGCATCGATTCCAGCTCCATCATCCGAAATTTCGATGTTTACTACGCCTCCTTCATGGTAGGCCCGCAGCAGCAGCGTCCCCTCGGGGTTCTTTCCTTTCGACAAACGGACATCTGGAAGCTCGATGCCGTGATCACAGGAGTTCCGCACGATATGCGTAAGCGGATCTTGATCGCCTCCAGGACTGTTTTATCAAGCTCTGTCGTGCCACCTTCCATGACCAACTGCACACGCTTGCCGCACTTCGCCGCGAGATCCCGAACGACGCGAGGTAGTTTACTCCATACCGTGCCAATCGGTTGCATGCGGGTCTTCATCAGACCTTCCTGCAGCTCGCTGGTAATAAGGTTTAAGCGTTGCGATGTTTTCTGTAGGGCAGCATTTTGCGCGGTCTCCTGCAGCAGCTGGTTCCGTGCTAACACCAGCTCACCCACTAGATTCATCAACCGGTTCAACAATCCCACATCCACGCGAATGGTCGAATCAGCTAATTGACCGTCCTTCTCTGGGGCCTCAACGGTAGGCTCTAGTCTGCTCTCGGTCGGACGTGTAGCTCCAACTTCTGTGACACTGATTTTGGGATTGGGCGCCAGCAGCAGGGTAGGCGCTTGCCGAGCGGCACTCGACACCGGAGATGGCTCAGACTCTCTTACTGGAGCTTCGACGGCAGTAGTGATAGCAGGAGGAGCGATAGCCTCTGAAGTACTCGGCCATACCGGAGCCTCAGAGACTTCACTGGGACATGCGGCGTACGCCTGCTCTAACTTTTCGCGAAGTGCAGCAGTGTCATCCTCTCCTTCGGAGCCAGTCGCTTCAACCCGACCCAGCAACGCCTTAATCTGGTCGGTTGCCTCCAGGACCAGCGTAATCAGTTCAGGTGTCAACGCTCGCTGCTGTGCCCGTACCTGACTCAGAATGTTTTCCGTCACATGCGTCACACCGCCAAGAAGGTCAAACCCAAAGAAACCGCACGTACCCTTGATAGTGTGAATCGTGCGGAACGCGCTCGAGATCAGGTTCTCATCGTCCGGCCGCTGCTCTAGGAGCACGATTTCTCGATCTAGAAGCGCTAGGTTCTCGTTGCTCTCGATCAAAAACTCGCGGATTTCTTCGTCGAATTCCATGTTCATCCTCTAGGCCGCTCTCGTCTGGAAGGCGAGCTTTGCTTGTTTCTCGAAGCCGTGCGGACCAAGGTCCGTATTCGCCAAGGCCCAACTCGTACTCGAACTTACACATACCGCCCGACGCAGACTCATACTGTCACGCGAAGATTCGAAGCAGAATGCCCCTTTCAGGGGATACGTCGCGGGTGCCACACTGCTCGCCTCTGAAGTGGCCTGAATTCGATAACGGCGTCCCAGGCTGGGTGGCCAACACCTTTAGGGGAGCACGCAGAGCGTCGGTCCAGACCTGCTGTCACCGATCGATGAGACCGTCACACATATTCGCAGCGGGCCGCCGCTACGGGCCCGTCCGGGCGGGCTGGTTCCCCCAAAGCCTAGCTGCGCATCTACCGTCACAAGAGCGGTAGGCGGATCTGTCCAACGCCGCTGGTCTATGCGACCAATTGATATGACTTAAGATGGCCGAGCAGTTTTGCTATATGGATCGGCTTTGTCAGATAGGCATCACAAAGCGAGTTGAAGGATTGAGACACATCCCGCGGGCTATTCAGGCCGGTCGTCATGATGACCTTGACGCCGTTCTGTGGCAGCACGTCATGCTCTTCTTCCATGGCTCGCAGCCTACGAACAGTCTCGGGCCCATTCGGACCGGGCATCAGTATATCCATACACACCAAGTCATATCGCGCACCCTGATCAGTAGCCATGCGGAATGCCTGGATCGCTTCGTACCCGTTTACGGCCGTGTGGCATTCCCCGTACCGGGAGAGGAGAGATTGCAGCAACAGTCGGCTCGTAAAGTCATCTTCCACTATTAAGGTCTTCATCGTAGGTCCTCGATCATTGAAGTTTTGCTAAAGGGGTGCTGATCCAGCTTTGGCTTTGCAAAAGGTCTCGAAATTGCACGTGCGCCGCGACAGCGGATTCAAGCAGAGCAGGCCAACGCTCCGTGTTTCCTGTTTCGGCGGTCGACTCCAGAACAGCAGCGATTGCAGAAAGGTGAGGCGCGGCGACTGATGCGGCGGCTCCCTTCAAAGAATGGGCTTGCAGACGCACACCAGCGGCGTCCCCTGCTGCTACAAGCTTGCGAAGATTCTCCAGCTGAGAAGGGCAGTCCTGAACGAAGGCTCCGACGACCACGTTGGCAAGCTCATGATCTCCCATCAGCCTGGCAAGTAAAGACTCCGGTTCAAAGATCGATTGATGAGTTCCTTCGGTCATCCATGGAAACGCTGTTGCTGAAGAACCCTCCGGTGCTCCAGGCCGGGCTGCAGGGCTCTGCTTCCGGAGTACGCGCGCAAGGTACTCGAGATCCAGCGGTTTTGAGAAAAAGAAGTCCATGCCCGCTTCGAGACACTTGGTTCTGTTCCCGGATATTGCATGCGCGGTCAGGGCGACGATATAAACATCTACGAAGCCCAAGGCACGGATCTGGCGAGTAGCTTCAAAGCCGTCCATCACTGGCATCTCGCAATCCATCAGAATCAGGCTGTACGCGCGGTGCTTTACGGCTTGGACCGCTTGCTGACCGTCTTCAACCAAGTCCGCCTGATAGCCAAGTTTGCTCAATTGGGCAAGGATCACAGTCTGATTGAATGAATTATCTTCTACGACCAAAATACCGTGAGGCCGCGTTTCTTCTTTCTGTCCGTCGCATGCGTTCGCTTCTTTATACCGTCCCTCATCACTTTCCGACCGCATCAGGTTCTCGGTTTCGTCTACCGGTTGCAACGGCTCCTTAAGGGTGACTTCCACCATAAAATGAGAGCCTTGGCCGACCTGACTCTCGACTGCGACGCTGCCACCCATCAATCCAACAAGGCGGTTGCAGATGACCAGGCCAAGTCCGGACCCACCAAACTGCCGCGTTGTCGACGAATCGGCCTGCACAAAGGGTTGAAATAGCCTTTCGATCTGTCGTGGAGTGATTCCAACTCCCGTATCCTTTACAGAAATTTGCAAAACGACGCTTGCCGGCAGTGATTGCCGGTGGCTTACCTCTAAAGTGACACTGCCGTTTTTGGTGAACTTGATTGCGTTCGAAAGCAAGTTATTCAACACCTGCCGCAGCCGCATTGGATCTCCGCTCAATCGCTTCGGTGCTGTTGAGCTTACGTCTAAGCCGAAGATTAATCCCTTCATCTGCGCCTGGGTGCGCCACAGTTGCACGACCTCATCGAGCAGGCGGTGAAGCAGGAAGGGCATATCCTCAAGAACGGTCTTGCCGGCTTCGATCTTTGAAAGATCCAAGACATCATCAAGAAGTGCTACTAACATGCCCCCGCAGCTCTTCGCTACCTTAGCGTAGTTTCGCTGTTCGGCTGAAAGTTCGGTGCTCGCCAGGAGTTGGATCATGCCGAGAACGCCATTCATGGGCGTCCGAATTTCATGACTGATGTTGTTCAGAAAGTCGGTCTTTGCCTGACTTGCTGTAATTTCTGTCTCCGCCCGCAGCTGCAGTTCAGCGTTCAACTCCCGGGTTTGCCGCAAGGTCTCGGGTAGGAGCCGCTGCTCGATAAGCCTCGACGCGATTGCGGCGAACCGCTCGAGATCACGGAAGTGATTCATGTGGAACTCCGGACGCGGCCTTCGATCTATCACACAGAAGCTGCCGAGCTTCATGCCGCCACTCGTGATTAGTGGCGCTCCGGCATAAAAACGCAGGTGCTCTTCGCCAACTACTAAAGCATTCTCGCGAAATCGATCATCTTTTTGCGCATCAGGAACTATCAAAGGGTCGTCGCTCAGCAAGGTGTAGGTGCAGAACGATGTTTCCCGGCTCGTCTCGACGATGGACGTTCCCTGGATTGACTTGAAGAATTGCCGATGTTCGTCTACCAGCGAAATGGCCGCGATCGGCACATTAAAATGCGTTGCCGCAAGCGCGGTGAGATGTTCAAACGGGGCCTCGGGCGGCGTATCCAAAACACAAAGGGAGCGTAATGCAGCAAGTCGTTCCTGCTCATTAGGTGGCACAGGTAACAGCTGGGTCGTTGCCATCAGACTCCTTCGGAGGATGTCTCGCTCTAACACTAGAAGGCGCATTAGGCGATCGCCAATCCGTTCTTGAGCGTGACAAGGCTCTAACCTAAAGCTTTTCGGTCAAAACCATCTGCCACAAAAGTGGTCTACTCACTTCTCTAAATTTCAACATTTGTGCAGGTACTAACCCACCAGCAAGCTGTCAGGAACAAACAGGCGAAAAGGAGGTCAGTTCTCCTGGCTTATCAACCTCCTTGCTGTTCAAGCGATGTGCAGCCATTCGTACTTCAAACTTCGACATCGACCAACCCTTCGCTTCGGATGTCAATCCTGAAGACTTGTAGGGCGATCGAGAGCCGTGATGTCCGCGGCATTGAGGTGGACAGCGCCACCCGGGTACAGCTCTCCACTGGGTGTCGGGCCCAACTTCCCTCTGGCCTTTCCCTCCGAACAGATCGTCCGTCGGGTGAACAAGTCGGACGCTACCGGGTACGCCTATGAAGCCTGGCTAAATCGGACTTTAGAGCATCCAGTTTTTGACCAGCTTCGGCTAGCTTGCCAGCGGCAGTGAGTCGTTGATAATCGTCGAAGTTCTTACTTGCTTCAACGATGAGGGCGTTGAGCTCCGGTGGAAGCTGGGTTGAGGGCTGGTCTGTTTGCTGCTGTAGCGTGGGGGAGGAGATCCCAGCAAGCTGCGGCCGTTGCACGGATTCAGTTGCCGTAAGCGACGAGGCCTCGCCGCCAAAGAGAGCAGCGAGTGCAGCCTGAAAGGTGGTGCCGTAGGCGAGCTTGTCCTGGAGGGCAAGAACGACCAGGCGGAGCTCGGGCATAGGGCTTTGCTGGGCCTGGAGATAAATAGGTTCGGCATACAGCAGTGCTCGGCCCATGGGGATCACCAGCAAGCTGCCACGTAGAACGTGCGAGCCCTGCTGATTCCAGAGGGTAAGTTGGCCGGAAAGCTGGGCATTCTGATCAATGCGAGCTTCAATCTGTTGCGGTCCGTCAATGAGACGTGTCTTTGGAAAGTTGTAGACGGCAGTAGTCCCGTACGCTTCACCGTCGGAGCGGCCCGCAATCCAGCCAATAAGGTTGTTCCGGTTTGCGGGAGTAAAAGGAAGGATTTGGACGAACTCCTCTGCGGTACCGCCGGGAAGCTTCATGAGGACATAGTTGGGGTGCATGGGCTGAACAGATTGTTGACCGTTGGCGTCGTTGGTGGTTTCCGTAGCGACGGTCCAGAGGTCTTCGCGGTTGAAGAAAACCTCTGGCCGGGTCATGTGGTAGAGCCCGTAGACCTCCGATTGTAGGTTGAAGAGGGTTTCCGGGTAACGGACATGGCGACGCAGGTCGTCAGGCATGTGTGAGGCATCGGTGAAGAGGGTGGAGTAGATACGACGGTAGGCGGTGAGGACCGGGTCTTCCGTATCGAAGACGTAAAAGGTGGTGGTGCCGTTGTATGCATCGATCACTACCTTAACGCTGTTGCGCATGTAGTTGACAGAAGTATCGCCCACTGCATAGTGGGTTGAGTACGGATAGGAATCGGATGTGGTGAAGGCGTCGATGATCCATGAGAGACGGCCGTCGTCTCCGACCACAATGTATGGGTCCTGATCGAAGGTGAGGAAGGGTGCGAGCCGAGTGATGCGATCTCGGATATTCCGGTGCATAAGCAGGCGGCTGTCCGGGGTAACGTCATCTGAGAATGGGAGAGTGCCAAGATCATCGCGATCGAAGGCGATGATTACGCGGCGGGCGAAGCTGCCCAGCGTCGTACCACCGGTACCCTGATACGAGGTGAGATTGTTGGCCTGTCCCTGCGGATAGTCGAACTCCTGCTGGCGAGTCTTGACGTAAACGTCGGTGTCGGTGAGTTCGCCAAAGTAAACTTCGGGACGGGTCACTTTCAGGCCGGACACTGTGCTCTGCACAGGCATGTTGCTGAGGAAGAGGTTCGGCAGGCCCTCCGGCGTGAATCCGTTGACGGGATTCATGGTAAGGCCGTAGCCATGGGTATAAATCAATTTTTCGTTGATCCAGTTGCGGCTGCTTACAGGGAGCTTCTCGACGTTAAGTTCCCGCACAGCCAGCATCACCTGGCGGAGATTGCCGTCAAGCATGTAGCGGTCAATATCGATGTCGGGAAAATCATAGTAGGTACGGATTTCCTGGACTTGGCGGAGGGTGTCCTGCAGGGCGCGCCAGTCCCAGAGGCGAATGTTCTGTAGCGTGGGCTGGTTGTGGCCCGCGTCGGCGGCCTCGAGTGTCGCTTCGGCGGGAAACTCACTTTGCGAGAAGCGATCAAGACCATAGGCCTGGCGAGTCATCTGGATGTTGTGGTTGATGAACGGCTCTTCCCGGACAAGTTGATTCGGTTTAACAATGAAGCTGGCGACGTACCAACTTATGAGGGTGAGCACCCCATAGGATAGGACGGCAGGAAAGGCGGCGGCAACGATCCAGGAGGCACGAGGTTGTCGTGCGACATTTAGGGCAGCAATGATCGCGCCGAGGACAAGAGCTCCCGCGACGACCAGAAGGCCATGAGTCATGATGTGTGCGTCGGTGTAGTTGATTCCGTCGAAGATGGTGTGATGGGCGAGAAGGAGCTCAAATCGCTCAACGAAGACAGTGATAGCGAGCACGATGAGAAGAAAAGCAGTGGTAAGGGAAAGTCCCCGCCACGGTGAGGGCGCCAGGCTGAGTCGGCGGGCACCGAGGGTTCGGGAGCCGCTGGTGACGATTAGAAAGAGAATGGCCACCGCACAGGTAGCAACAGCCAAGGTGAGAAGCCAACTATCGATCAACCGCCAGGCAGGAAGGCTGAAGAGGAAGAAGGTGATTGGGCGCGAGAAGATAGGGTCAGTGACTGGAGTGGCTGGGTGAGGGGCATACCAGAAGAGGGCGAGCGTAGGCCACCGCGCCATCATTGCTAAGCCAGTGAGCAGAGCGACCACGATGGAGACAACGAGCGAGATCACCCGCAAAGCAGGAGCGACGGAGAGGCTGACACGTTGCCTCCCGATGACGATCGCATGATCATTGGGAAGATCCGCACGGTGAGAGCTGCGGATCACGAAGAAAGCGCCGTACAGAACAAGGAAGGTGATAGTCGAGGAAAGCAAGAAGACTGAGGACTCGATGACGAAGGTCTTCCAGAAGACGGCCGAGTAGCCTAGCGACTCGAACCAGAGAAGATCGACCCAGCCTGAGACGGTAATGCGAAAGACGATCCAAAAGGCGAACAGGAGGGCGGCTATGACGAATACGCGCTGACGCCGACTGGAGCGGCTTGGCTTTAGAGAGTCTAGCGAGTCGATATATTCCGGCACCGATTCCTCCGTGCTTGCCTCAGGGACACAGGGGCGATTGCGATTCTACAGGGCGAGTGACTAAGGAATGAGCAGTTGTCGCGGCCATCATGCGGAAATAATCAGTACAGCTCATGTTGTTCGTCCCCCGGACGAGAACTCACGCAAGATGGAATGCTGAGCAAGGAAGTCAGCTTGCCGCCGCGTCTTCGAGAGATGGAGGGTGTGATCAGCCATGATCGGCAATCCGCTTGATGGTTCGTCGATGGCAGCTTCCGCTCGCAAACCCGTCCGTTCCCCAATGCGTTCACTAAGCTTAATAGTTCATAGAGCTTCGGGTCTCTATCGTGCCAATAGAGCATGTTTGTAAAGCAGTGCGAAGGAGGAGCCCCGGATCTTCCCCCTTCCACATACGACCACACCGGGTGTAGTCGCTTCCTGGAAGCGCTCTCCAACGGTTCGACTACATAGGCTGTGCGGACGCCGCGGGTCAGGCTTCCCTTCCCTACCGGAACGCATACCTCAAAACCCATGCTCAAGAACTCGAGCAACGCCGTTCGAGTTACGGCTTTGACCCCGCCCTGCTGGAGCAGTCCCGAAAGCCTGGATCGCTGAAACGAGGCATGCACCTCCGGGGACGAAGGTAGGAGTCCGCGGCCATCTCACAGCCAAACAGATGTGGTCTTCTACCCCGGCAATGCTCGTACCTTTAGCCAGGCACCGCTTGCACCCACTCCGAAACCGGCCACCGAGATCGACCCGCCCCGGCAAGCTGTTGCACTCCAGGAAAGAGTGAAACACGGACTGGAGTCGAGATGTTCAACAATTAAGGGTGAGTTCACGAGCATCGCGATCCCAGCGGAGCGGCCACTGCGCTGGCACAAAACTTCGCGGCGAACCCGGATGGAGCCATCGTCGCGTTCGACCCGACCGCACGCGACTTGCTGAACTGCCATTCGCGCGGAGCTCCACAGCGCCGGCATCGTCTCCGGACAGCAACAACACCTTACCTCTCGCGAAGATCCCGACGATCCGAGACTAAGCATTCGCCGCTGTGGTTTGCGATGCAACCGACTTAGAGTGATCCGCCTCGTCTGGACGTGCTCGGAAGTCTCTGCGACCGCCGCTATGCTCTGTTCGAAGCTAGAAACGATACCGATGTTGTCGGCACCTACCAATGGCTTGAACCGCGGACATAGCTAGAATTCCACCACGATGTTTTGCGTGGCAGCTCTGGCGGGGAACTCAAGCAGCAGTGTACTGTTTTCCCATTTGCCAGTAGCCAGGGGTTTGCCGTCGAGTGTTACTGACTTCGCGTGACGTGGCAATAGCAGCCGGACGACGGTGAAGTCGTGCTCGTCACGGCCCTCAATGTTCGATGTAGAGAACCTGATTGAGCCGGAATTGCTGCGCTCGTCAAGGACCTTCGCGCTTGCGGCGAGGATACGTGCGCCGCCTTTGGAAAAGAAAATTGGATCGAGCAGCAGGCAGCGATCGCCCGCGTTAACTTGTAGGTTCGTGACGAAGCGCAGGTGTGGATCAAAGAGATCGAGGAAGTGGCCGAGGATCAGTGTCGGCTTCGCCGGGGATGTTGCTCTCGCAGTGGTGTTCGTGTGTGCCGTGGTAGCAGGTGGCAGCGACTGCACCGCTGAGGAGGCTACCTTTGTAACTTCGCCCGGTTCGGGCGTGCCCTCTGGCTTGTCGAGCCCGGATGCGATGATGAACGGGCCGCGGCGGAGGACCAGCGCGGAGGACTCTCGCCACGGTAGCTTCACCTCGCTGACTGCCTGCTTCGTCAGTGCGAGCACTTTGTTTGCGCCGTTCGCATCTGCAGCGAGCGCCGCTGGTGAAGCCTTACGGAAGCGGACCGTGCCTTGGCCGATGTGGTGCAGGCCCTCGGCTGATGGCTCGATGCCAAGCGTGCGGAAGAGGAGATCGCGCGGAGTGGTCTGCATCTTGCCGTTCTCGTTCCACCAGTCGTGTGCGTGGTTGTACGGATCGCTATCGTTGTCAACGATCACAAGTGCTCCGCCTGCCTTGACCCACGCGGCAATCGCTTCGTGGAACTTTGGTGACGGCGGCTTCTGCCCCTCGTAGGTAAGCAGCAGTACCTTGTACTGCTTCAGGAAATCCGCCGCACCGCTGCCACGGTAGGTGCTCTCGATCTGCACCGGCTCAACAGGCAAGCCGTGCATCAGCAGAGGCATCGCTAGGCCGTAGAAGTTGCCGAGAGCAGCGTCGGAGGGCAGTGGGTTTGCGCGCTCGAACATCAGCGTGTCCGATACGAGAACGCCGACACCTCGTGTGCCGGAGACCTGCCACTGAGTTTGCTGGTCATGCATCTTGCCAAGTGCGTGGAAAACGGTTTGTAGCTCGGCTTCGTACTCGGCAGGGATAAGGCTCTTTTCCGGTTGCGGATTAGCTTCCGTTGGCTCCGTTGCAGGACGAAGCGCGTTCGGGCCGAAGATGCGATCAGGCCACGGCAGGATCTCGTAGCTGGAGACTTCCGGCTGCAGCAGCGAGGCGACAAGGGTGGACTCCCAATTGCGCTTGTAGTCGGTCCAGGAATGATTGGGATTGTCCTCGATGGGATCGTTCAGGTACCAGATGCGTTTACCCGAGGAACGCGCGATGTTCTGGAGCGCACCGTATTCCAGGAAGGCGGTTTCAAAGGTGCGTTCAGCACGGATGCCCTGGTAGACGTTGACGGCGCGTGAAGTCCCGGTCCAGACCTGCGCTATGTAGCCGTCGGAGCCGACATCAAGCAGCGACGACTCCGGCGAGACAATCTGCCACTGCGCGTAGTTGATGACCGAATGCGTGGCAACGTAGCAGGGGATCTGCTTGCCGTGCTCCTTGCCCCATTCACGAACGGCGGTAAAAACCTGCGCGAGCGCACGCTGGTAAAGGAAGTACTTCAGCTTGCTGGCGCGGTACTGTGCGTCCGGGGAAGAGTCCGGCGCACGCCAGGGCTCATGGTAGTAGCTCTCCCACTCTTTCTTGAACGAGTCGGACCAACCGGCACGGGCCCAGAACTCGGGCTCTTCGAGGTAGATCGCTTCAGCGCCGGCGTCGAGTGCCCGCAGCACGCCGCGGCTCAGATACCTGCCATAACTATCAGATGGTGCAACGTAGGGTACCTCGCGACTGCTGTGCAGGATAAGCTTGCCGTTGGACTCCTGCTGCGTCTCGTTCCAATGTTCCTTGCCGTCAAATTCGCCGCGAAGGTAGTCGCCGTACTCACCCCAAGCGACGCCCGTCATCACCGTGACGCGATAGCCGTGCTCCTTCCAACTGAGAATGCGCTCGGGCAGGTTCTGACTGATGCCGTACGCCATTACAGTGCCGGACTCGACATTGACGCGCGGCGACCAGCCCTGCGACGTCTGGAAGGTGAGCGTGTCGTCGGGATGATGCGGAGTCTGTGCGACCGCAACGGCAGAGAGCGCGAAAATGATGGCAAGCTTCTTCACTGGAACATCGCGATCGTACACAGTAATCGGAGTAACCACTACCTTATAACAAAAAAATTGTACAGCAGGCCTAGACCGAAACTCAGATATATGGATACCTGCCGGACTTCATGATCTTCTGCTTGCCGTCATGCCGATACGTCTAACGCTATAGCTTCCCGCCCTGCCGGTGTCGATAGTGCCCGCCCGCCCCATGTGGTGAGTTGGATCAGCTCAGCTTGGGTCGATGCGGTAAATCAAGTATTTACCGTCAAACCCCAGAAATTGGAACAGTGGTGCTTCGCAAAAGTCGGAGCGCATCCGAGACGAATCCGGACCCGCGATCGAAGGCTCCATGGCGTGAAAGCAAGGACCAGCAAACTGCTTTTTGTACTTCGTCGAGAAAACAAAGGCAACATAGTAGTTCACGCCATAGCTTGATAGAACAGATCGTAAGTCGTCCTGTGCCCGTATGTGATCGATGTAGGCACGATCCATAACGAGGCCCTCAGTCTGCAACACAGATGCCGGACTGATATACCCGAACATCCCGGCGCGGTCGTCCATAGCGTATTTTCCTGGATGCGTCTTTTCGAACCTGTTCAGCACCAAAGCAGCATGTTGGATCTCTACCATCCAGGCGTCTACCTTGTAATGCGTGTTGAAGAGAACGATTAGATCTGCAGCATAGAACACTAGGATCGGCCAAGACCTTCTCGCGAGCCGACGCAGCACCGGATAACGTAGAGGCAGCAGGTCACGAGACAGAACGATGCAAAATAATAAGAGCGTCGCGGTGCTGGCGTACCGTAGAGCATAGAAGTACCAGTTCCAGAGAGGCCAGTCGCTTACGAACATCTCTACGCTATAGAAAAGGAAGGGAGTACTGAGTCCAGCGAAGAGAAATACCTTTTCCTCAGGCCGCAGATGACGGCGCCTTGCCCATCCGACGAGGGCTGCAGTGATGCAGCCTCAAGTTGAAGAATGCTGAGGCCGGCGAAAGAACTGATTAGGTTTTGCGAGGGTCGCCAGCCATGCCGTAGCTGCTTGCTATGCCGGAAATTGGCAACAATACATGAAAGAAGTGGTGATTGACAGCGAAGTAGAGCAAAGGAAGAGGGAGGGCTGCCGCCGTGAAACTTAGCGTGTTTCGGGTGGTGAAGACTACGCGGCTCTGTCGGACGAGCGCTAAGCCAACCAAGAAAAGAAAAACAAGAATGCTCGCGTCAAGACGCGCCAACATGGTCACCGCTCCGAGCAGCCCAAGGCAGGTACACCTTGCCGGGGTATAGCGTTCAGCCGGAACAAAACCAACGGCAAGGAAAGCTAAGCCTAGCGGCAGTGCGAGTGTCACTTCCATTTGGTTGCAGATCAGTGGAAGACAGAGCAGCATGATGCATAACGCACAAGCATTCGAAAGCAGAGGATTCGAGGTAACGCGATAAAAGATGGATCGTGTCACCAAGAACGCTGCGGTTGCGCTGACAACATCAAGAGCCCAGAGTAGCCCGAACACTCCACGCAGACTACGTGTCACGATTGAAACCACTGCGAGTAGAAGCAAATAGAGTGGGTGAAATCCATTTGTGGGTGTAGAACCGTCAAAGGTCGGTGCGCGACCAACTGCAATGCTCTGCGCAGGCTTTAGATAGTAGTAGAAGTCGTCTTGCGCGAAACCCAATAGAAACCGATGTGAGCGCAGCGGCAGCGAAAATATCCAGCAGCACATCACAACCACCACGAGCAGGGTCGCCGTATTGATTTCCTGCCGGTTCCATGGAGCCGGCCTTCTGCACATCCTCTTGAGAAGCAAGCTCTGTCCTGGGGCGCGTTCTAGCATTCGGTCGTCTAACCTCAACTATACTGAAGGTGCACTGCCACCCTGTCTGAATTGCGCTCAGCCGATTACTTGCTGGATCACCTAGAGATACAACCCTTCGCTGTCGCTTAGCTTGAGGGCTTCTTTTGTACTTTGGTTTCTGCAGATCTGGACGTTACCGGACATTCTAAAAAAGTTCATGGCGGAGAGTGAGGGATTCGAACCCCCGATAGCCTTGCGACTATGTCTGATTTCGAGTCAGGTGCATTCAACCGGGCTCTGCCAACTCTCCACATGGCTGATTTTACATGAAGATGGTGGAGCTAAAGGCCGTTTTTCGATGCAGGTGCGGCGGCTTTCGGTGCAGGTGGAGCATGGTTTCGCTGAGGTTACGATCGATCTCGCAGAGTTAGGCTGTAGGTGGATGGGCAAGCCATGACGGGGTGGACGGAGGAGCGAGTTGGATGGCTGCGAGAGCGGGCGGTGGCGGCCGGCTTTACGCTGGCGGGGGTGGCGGCAGCGACTAGCGAGACTGTGAGGGAGCAGGTCGACGGAGAGCGCTTCGAGACATGGGTTGAGGCAGGCTTCGCCGGAGAAATGAACTATCTGAAGCGGCGCGATGAGGACGGGCGACTGCTGCGGAGTGCGGTGAGCGTGGCGATTCCGTGGGCGCGATCTGTGGTGCTGTGCGCGATCAATTATCGAATGGAAGGGCCGCTCTCAACCGATGCGGCAAAGAGCGGCGCCGGGTGGATCGGGCGGTATGCGTGGAGCGGACGACAGAAAACTGTTCGCAGCGCTTCAGCCCAAAGTGGCGCAGCTTCAGCCCAGGGTAGATCGGGTTCAGCCCAGGGAAGAGCGCCGGACGGTTCTGTCCGGCTCCCCGGACAGACTGACGTACCGGAAGCCAGAGGCGAGATGACGGCGACGGACTACCATGAGGTACTGCTCGGGCGGCTGCGGGTTCTGGAGGGGGAGATCCGAGCGGCGATGCCGTGTGAGAGCCGGTGCTATGTGGATACGGGACCGGTGGTGGAGCGAGCGGTGGCGACGCGCGCGGGTGTTGGGTGGATTGGGAAGAATACGACAATCATCAACCAGGGGCTTGGATCGTGGACGCTGCTGGCGTCGATCATCACGTCAATTCCGGTGGAACCGAGTGGGGTCGCGGTGGAGGCAGCGGACCGCTGTGGGACGTGTACGCGATGCCTGGAGGCCTGCCCGACGGATGCTTTGATTGCGCCGCACCAGATGGATGCGCGGCGATGCATCGCTTATCTGACGATCGAGAAAAAGGGTCCAATCGACGAGGAGTTGCGGGAGGGGATGGGGCGGCAGGTGTTTGGCTGTGACATTTGCCAGGATGTGTGCCCGTGGAACCGGCGAGCACCGGTGGTAACTGACGCCGAGATGCTGCCGAGGGCGGAGATGATCAACCCGGATCTGGACTGGCTGGCGGGGATGACGTCGGCGGAGTTCCGGCGGTGGTTCAAGGGATCGCCGCTCGAGAGGACGGGAAAGAAGCGGCTGCATCGCAACGTGGCGATTGCCATGGGAAATAGCCGCGAGGACAGGTTTCGCACGCGGCTCGAAATGTGGGCGAGGGGGGAAGATGCGGTGCTGGCGGAGGCGGCGACATGGGCACTTCGAAGGCTTCAACGCCCGAGCGGCATCGAGATCCCGATGAGTGAGGGCTAGTCCGTGGCCGGCAGGTTCTCTCGAATGGTTTGCGCCACGTCTTCGATGGAGGTGTGCTGGCTGAGTTCCCGGACTTCGGTCGTGTTCGCCGCCTTCTCAAGACCTACCTGATGCGCGATCTGACGATCCATTTTGAGCACGGCCGTAATCTCCTTCTCTGTTAGCAGCAGAACCTGAAGCATGAGGTGATCGCGTTCGTCGGCACGCCGGCTCATGCGAGCCTGGCGCATCAGGATGAAGCTTGCGAGAAGGATGGCTTCAAGGGCAACGAGAGTGCCCAGCAGCGAAAACGGGGCAGGGTCAAAATGATGCGTGCCCGGCGCGACGTTCCAAGCGAGCCAGGCGAGAAAGAGGCTCAGGTGAGCACTGACGAAGCCGAAGCTTCCCACAAACGCGGCTATGCTGTCGCCGAGTCGTTCACTTCGGGTTCGTTGCTCGAGGAACTCCTGCTCGTGTTTTGCGATGAGGTCGACGTGTTCTTGAATGTGGTTTTGTGACATAAGGAGGACTCGTTTCCCACTTAGATGCGCCGCTCGACCTTCAAACACGGACAGGCGTTCGCGTTCAGCCGCTACAGGGGCTGAAATAGGTCTCTATGGCTTTGAAGCAGCGTCCCGGCACCGAGCCGAGTCGGTTCCGAGTAGGCGGAAGTGGCAGTTAAGCTCTTAGAATTTCTGATCGCGACGTGGCACTAGGAGCTTGTTGAAATAGGTACTGATCCACAGGCGCAGGTGGCGTTGAGTTCGTCTTACGGGTATGCGTGGTGACGAGCGGATTCAGGACGAGATGTTCAGCTGTGTGACATTGGAGCAGCGGGT
>JAABUZ0100000545.1_pt1 | contig 90241 bp, 91 predicted proteins | sample 5562091 | NCBI WGS metagenome assembly JAABUZ01 (sample SAMN12813069, study PRJNA571459) | rock metagenome | isolation source: Antarctica rocks | place: Antarctica: Victoria Land, Linnaeus Terrace sud | collected 2015-12-21
GGACTCGTCCGCACGCCGCTCGCCGTGCCCCTCGGCGCGCTCGGCGCTCCCGACGAGCTCATCGCGACGCTCGACTGCACCGGCGGCTTTCACTCCACCCAGCGCTGGCGCGGCGTCTTCCTCGGGCGCCTGCTCGACCGGACGGGAGCGCGGAGCGAGGGCGGCCACGTGCGCGTGATCTCCCGGACGGGCTACCGCTGGAGCTTCGGACTGCGCGAGGCGCGAGGGCTGCTCCTCGCCACCCACGTCGGTGAGGAGCCGCTCTCCCACGATCACGGCGCGCCGGTGCGTCTCGTCGCGCCCGGGCACCGGGGCTTTGAGTGGGTCAAGTGGGTGGTGCGGATCGAGCTGCACGCCGGCGGCGACCCCGGCGCGCCCGCCTCGACGGTGTGGAGCTCCTTCTCTCGCGCGGGTCGCGGCGAGGCCTGAGGTGAGCGCGCCGGTCTAGGCTTGCCGTCACCGTGGCCGCCGAACCACCGTCCTCTCCGGCTGCGAGCGAAGCCGAGCTCGCCGCCGAGTTGCGCCACCTCTCGGGGATCGAGCGTGCCTCCGCCTCCGCGGGCGAGCGCGAGGCCGCCGAGTGGATCGCCGCGCGGCTGCGCGAGCACGGATGTCGCGACGCGCGCGTGGAGGAGGAGCCGGCCCACGGGACCTACTGGTGGCCGCTGGGGATGCTCAGCGCGCTCAGCACCGCGCTCGGCCTCTGGGCGCTACGCCACCCCGGGCGCGCGCGCGGCCCGGTCGGAGCCCTCGGCGCGCTCGCGGCATGGGCGATGGGGGACGACGTGTCGGCCGGGCGGTTCTGGTTCCGCAAGCGGTTCCTGCCCCGGCGCACGACCTACAACGTCGTCGCCGAGGCGGGCGAGGCCGACGCTCCGCGCACCATCGTCCTCGTCGCCCACCACGACGCCGCGCACACCGGGCTGATCTTCGACCCTCGTCTCGCTCCGATCGGCGACCGCTTCCCGGACCGGCCGACCGCCCACGAGAGCCGGGTCTCGGCCATGGTGCCCGTGGTCGCCGCGCCGGCGCTCGTCGGGTTGGGAGCGGCGCTGGCGCCGGGCCGGTTCTCCCGCGCGCTCACCGGCCTGGGGACGATCGTGAGCACCGTCTGCGTCGCCGTCTTCGCCGACGTCGGACGCCGCGGCGTGGTGCCTGGAGCCAACGACAACGCCTCGGGCGTCGTCGCTCTGCTCGAGCTTGCCCGGGCGCTCGGCGAGCGACCGGTAACGGGCGTCCGCGTGCTCCTCGTCTCGACCGGGTCGGAGGAGTCCTTCATGGAGGGGATGAAGGGCTTCTCGCGGCGCCACTTCCCGCACCTCGCGCCCGAGAGCACCTGGTTCCTCGGCCTCGACGCCGTCGGCTCGCAGCAGCTCGTGCTCTACGAGTCGGTCGGGATGCTCTTCCTGCGCGACTATCCCGCCGCCTTCAAGGACCTCGTCGGCCGGTGCGCGGAGGAGGCCGGCGTCGAGCTCATGCGCGGGATTCGCGAGGCGGCCGACACGGACTGCCTCATCCCGCTGCGCGCGGGATACCCCACGACCATGATCGCCTCGATCGACTCCCACGAGGAGCCCTCGAACTACCACTGGCCGACGGACACGCCGGAGAACGTGGACCTCGGGAGCGTGGCGGGCGCCGCGCGCCTCTCCGAGGCGGTGGTGCGGCGGCTGGCGGACTGGCCGCCGCCAGGCCCGCGGAGGACGTAGCCTCAGTCTCCGCGGGCGGAGTCCAGCCGACCCGCTGCGCGCGCCGCGCCCTCCGCCGCCTCGAGCTGCTCCTCGACCAGCGCGAGGCCGGAGTCCCAGAAGCCGGGGTCGGCGAGGTCGATCCCGACGAGGCGGCCGAGCTCCTCGGGGGGCATGGAGCCTCCGGCGCTCAACATCTTCAGGTAGTCGGGCACGAAGGACTCGCCCTCGTCGAGGTAGCGGCGGTAGACCGAGAGGGCGAGGAGCTGGCCGTAGGCGTAGGCGTAGACGTAGCCCGGCGAGTTGATGAAGTGGGGGATATAGGACCACCACGACGCGTAGCCCGGGCTGAGCTCGACCGCGTCGCCGAGGAGCTCGTGCTGGCTCGCGGTCCACAGCTCCGAGAAGCGCTCCACGGAGAGCTCGCCCTCCTCGCGACGCGCCTCGTGGACCGAGCCCTCGAAGCCGAACATCGCGATCTGACGAAAGACGGTGGCGATTGCGCCCTCGATGGCCTCGGCGAGCAGCGCGAGGCGGGACTCGGCGCTCTCGGTCTGCTCGAGCAGGCGCCCGAAGACCACCGTCTCGCCGAACACCGACGCGGTCTCGGCCAGCGTGAGCGGCGTCCCGTGGTGGAAGACGCCCTGCGGCGCGGCGAGGGCAGCGTGCAGCCCGTGGCCGAGCTCGTGGGCCATCACCAGCACGTCCCGTCGCTGGGCGGTGTAGTTGAGCATGAGGTAGGGGTGGGCGGAGGGCACGGTGTAGGCGCAGAACGCCCCGCCGCGCTTGCCGGGCCGGACCGGTCCGTCGATCCAGCGCTCGTCGAAGAAGCGCCGTGCGACGCGGCCGAGCTCGGGGGAGAAGGAGGTGTAGGAGTCGAGCACGAGGTCACGGGCCTCTCCCCAGCGCACGACGCCCTCCTCCTCGGTGACCGCGGCCATCCGGTCGTAGTCGGCGAGGCGGTCGAGCCCGAGCATCTGCGCCTTCAGGCGATACCAGCGCTGGGGCAGGTCGTTGCGCGCCCGCACGGCGCTCACGAGCGCGGCGACCGACTCGTCGCTCGCCTCGTTGGAGAGGTTGCGGCTGGCGACCCAGCTCGGGTAGTGGCGCAGGCGGTCGTCGACCGCCTTGTCCTGTGCGAGCGTGTTGAAGATGTAGGCGCGGGTGCGCAGCCCCGGCTCGAGCGCGGCGCTCACCGCCTCGGCGACCGCGCGGCGCTCCTCGCGGTCGGAGGAGACGAGCCGGCTGAGCGCCACCTCGAGCGCGACCGGCTCCTCGCCTCCGGGGACGCTCACCCGGAGCGCCGAGGCGAGCTCTGCGAACAGGCGAGCCCAGGCGCTCGCACCGGTGAGCTGCTTCTCGGTGAGCACCTTCTCCTCGGGCTCGGAGAGGAGGTGGGGGCGGTAGCGCCGAGTTGAGCGCAGGTAGTGGCGGCAGAAGTCCAGCCGCTGAGCGGCGAGCAGCTCCTCGGCGCGCTCCTCGGGCAGCGCCGCCCACTCGAGCTCGAAGAAGATGAGCGCGGTCTCGACCGAGGTGGCGCGCTCCTGCACCTTCTGGAGCAGCGCGCCGCGCGCCGGATCGGCCGTGTCCGCGGCGAAGCGCAGCGACGCGTAGGAGCCGGCGCGCCCCACGAGGTCGTGCACGGCGGCGAGCTCCTCCATCGCCGCGGCGAGGCCGGCGGCGTCGAGCTCGGCCACGCGACCGGCGTGGCGCTCGGCGAAGGCGCTCGCGCGCTCGATCGCCTCGTCGAGCAGGCGCTCGGCGCCGGGCTCGCCCTCCTCGGCCACGAGCGGCTCGAGATCCCAGGCGACCTCCGCGAGCTCGGGATCGGCGAGCGCCTCGGCGGCGCTGTCGGCGGCGGCCATCGGAGTCGCGCCCTCAGTCCGCGGTGGCGCGCCACACCCACGCCATGAAAAGCGCCTGCAGCGGCAGGCGCGCCCACAAGAGCGCGGGCGGCACCTTCAGCCCCTTGACCTGCTCGGGGCTCACGGCCATGTGGACGTTGGCGGGAAACACGGCCAGCAAGGTCGCGAGCAGCCACCAGCGCGCGAACCCGCGCGTGCGGGGGTGAAGGGCGGCGGCCCCGCCGGCGATCTCGGCCGCTCCACTGGCCAGGACCATCTCGCGGTGGCGCGGGACGTAGGGCGGCATGATCGCCTCGTACATCCGCGGGCGCGCGAAGTGCAGCGAGCCGGCTCCGATGAACACGAGCCCGACCGCGGTCGCCGGTCGGCTCACGCCGCCGCCGACTTGAGCTCGATCCGGCCCTCGCGCACGCGGACGTCGTAGGCGGGCTGCGGGTAGGCCGCCGGGCCGCGCTCCACCGACCCGTCGGCGAGGCGGAAGACGGTGCCGTGCCACGGGCAGGTCACGCATCCGTCGGCGATCTCGCCCTCGTGCAGCGGACCGCCGCGGTGCGAGCACGCCTCGGCCAGCGCAAAGACGCGGCCCTGCTGGCGGGTGAGCATCACGCCGACCTCGCCCACGCTCACCCGCTGGGCCTCTCCCTCCGCGAGCTCGCCGTCGCCGAGGGCGTCGGTCCAGTCCTCCGCCTCGACGTCGAACGCGGTCTGGTCGACGCCGATGCCGAGGGCGTAGGAGAGATGGCCGCCGAGGAAGCCGCCGACCCCGAGGCCGGCGGCGCCGGCGAGCCCGAGGAGCACCCCGCGCCCGCGCCGCCCGCGCTTTCGCGCCGCCCACGAGGCGCCGTAGAGCGCAAGGGCGGAGACGTTGGCCACCGCGTGCACGGCGCCGATGCGGCGCACCTCGTCGTCGGCCACGGTCGAGTCGGCCCAGTCCGAGAGGCCCGAGACCGCGGTGGGGACCGCGGCGGCGATCCCCACGCCGATGAGGCGCTCGGCGGCCGGCGCGGCGTCGGCTCCGCCCACGAGGTCCAGGATCGTGGCACTCGTCCAGGCGCCGATGGGCACGTCGGTCAGGAGCGGATGCAGCGCGTGGCCGAGCCACGTGCCGCTGAGCAGATCCTTGACGGGCCCGCTGCCGAGGGCACCGCGCACCGCGGAGGAGACCGATTCCGCGGGCCCGTCGAGCGCCTCGGCGCCGGCCACGCTCGCGGCGAGCCGGCTCGCGGCGGGGGAGGTGGGCGGAGGCGCGCTCCACGTCTGCGAAGGGGCGGCGGCGTGCTCGGGCATGGCGGGGCTCCTCGGAGTTCGATGTGGGGCCGCAGCCTACGCCGCGCGCGGCCCCGACCGCGCCTGGCGCTCGGCGATGCGGGCCTCCTGACCCTCCCGGCTGCACCGGTCGCGCCCGAAGGAGAATCCCATCTGGAGGAAGTCGTTGATCGCGGCGGCGGCGAGCACGGTGACCACCGGTCGTCCGGCGCTCGGTCGCGCGAGCCGCAGGCTGACGAGGCCGAGCGCGCTCCACGTGCCCATGCAGCGCGAGCAGGTGAGGAGCTCTCCGACCGCGTAGCGCAGTCCCTGCCCGCGGGGAGGGCGTCCTTCCCGGTCCTCGTGCACGAAGGGCCGGCGCAGCCACGTCTCGGCCTTCTCGTGCACCACGGTCTTGGTCAGCGCGAAGGTGGCGAGCCCGAGCGGCGCGAGCTCCGCGGGCACGATCTGCTCCGCCTCCTCGCCGCGCCGGAGCGCCGCCCACGCGAGCGTGGCGAGCAGCGTTCCGTAGGTGGCGCTCACCGCGGCGTAGTCAGCCGGCCCGGTGGGCGTCTCGGAGACCGGCTCCACGGCGGCTAGCCGCGCCCGACGGAGCCCGTCGAGTCGCCCGCGTCGGCGGTCGTCCCGCCGAAGGGGTGGCTCGGGTCCATCGCCGGGCGGTGGGAGGCCTCCAGGCTCGAGGGCACTTCGTGCTGCCCCGTGCGCCGGCTGAGCTGCGCCTTCATGCCCCGGTTGAAGAGCACGAACACGGCGATCCCGCCGGCCACGAGGAGAAGGGGGATGCCGACGAAGACGTAGCCGGTGCCCAGGCCGACGAAGCCGGCGAGCGCCGCGAGGGCAAGCAGGATGTAGACGAGGAACACGGGTGTCGAGATACCCGACCCCTGGGCGCCGAAACGACTACGCGACGACCTCGCGAACTCAGGGGTTTGCGGCCCCCGCCTGCGCGGTACGCCCGAGCTCAGTCGATCTCGCGAGGAGGACACATGTCAGAAGATCTGAAGGGCAAGCGCATCGCCTTCCTGATGGCCAACGAGGGCGTCGAGCAGGTCGAGCTCACCGAGCCGCTCGCGGCCGTCAGGCAGGCGGGGGCGGAGGTCGAGCTCCTCGCTCCCGCGGCCGGCGAGATCCAGGCGTTCAACCATCTGGAGAAGGGCGACACCTTCAAGGCCGACAAGGCGGTGGCCGACGCCGACCCCTCCGACTACGACGGCCTCGTGCTCCCGGGCGGCGTGGCCAACCCGGACCAGCTCCGCGCCGACGCGGATGCCGTCAAGTTCGTCCGGGCCTTCGTCGGGGCCGACAAGCCGGTGGGGGCGATCTGCCACGCGCCGTGGACGCTCGTGGAGGCCGGCGTGGTCAAGGGCCGCACGCTCACGTCGTTCCCGAGCCTGCAGACCGACATCCGCAACGCGGGCGGCACGTGGGTGGACGAGGAGGTGCACGTGGACGCCGGCCTCGTCACGAGCCGCAAGCCCGACGACCTCCCCGCCTTCAACGCCAAGATCATCGAGGAGTTCGCCGAGGGCGAGCACGACCAGCACGTGGAGGCGGGGGTCGGCGGGGCCGCGCAGTAGCAAGGTCCCGGGTGGCGGCCGACGGGGGGGGCGGTTTAGAAGCGCTTCTCCCGGGCATCGACTTCTCGCGTGCGCGTCTTGGGAATCAACGCGGTCTTCCACGACCCGGCGGCGGCTCTCGTGGTCGATGGCGTTACCGTCGCGGCGGCCGAGGAGGAGCGCTTCTCGCGTCGCAAGCACGGCAAGCCCTCGGTGCCCTTCTCGACGTGGGAGCTGCCCGAGCAAGCGATCTCCTTCTGCCTGCGGGAGGCCGGCCTGTGCGGCGCCGAGCTCGACGCGATCGCCTACTCCTACGACCCTGAGCTCGCGCCCGCGCCGGGCGCCGACGTCACCGAGGACGAGTGGGAGGGCCTGCGGACGCTCTACGCGCGGCGAGCGTCGCGCTTCCTGCAGACCCTGCTGCCCGATCTCGACCCGGCACGCGTGCGCTTCGTGCCCCACCACGTGGCCCACGCCGCCTCGGCGTGCCTGGCCGCGCCGGCGCGCGACGCGAGCGTGCTCGTCGTCGACGGGCGCGGCGAGCGCACCTCGCACCTCGCCGCCCGCTGGCGCGACGGGCGCCTCGACGTGCTCGCCGCCCAGGCGCTCCCGCACTCCCTCGGGCTCTTCTACGAGGAGCTCACCGCCCACCTGGGCTTTCGCCGGTCCTCGGATGAGTACAAGGTCATGGCGATGGCCTCCTTCGGGCGCCCCGCCTTCCTCGAGGAGCTCCGGGAGCTCGTCCGCGCCGACGGAGGCGGCGGCTTCGCGGTGGCGCCGCTCGACTTCGCGCGCTGGGCCCCGCCCGTGGTCTCGGGCGCGGAGGGCTGGGCGCCCGTTCACTTCGACCTCGCGTGCAGCGTCCAGCGCCGCCTCGAGGAGGTGCTGCTCGAGCTCGCGCGCTGGCTGCACGCCCAGACGGGGGACTCGACGCTGACGATGGCCGGCGGGGTCGCGCTCAACTGCGTGGCCAACTCGCGGCTGTGGGAGGAGGGGCCGTTCGACGAGGTGTGGGTGCAGCCCGCCGCGGGGGACGCCGGCACCGCCCTCGGCGCCGCCCTGATGGTCGCCCACGAGCTGGGCGAGGAGGTGCGTCCCATGGCGAGCGCGGCGCTCGGCCGGGTCTTTGCCGAGGACGAGCTGGCGGCCTGGCTCGAGCGCGCCGCGCTCGCGGCCGAGCGGCCGCCGGACATCGCCGAGGCGGTGGCCGAGGTGCTCGCCGCCGACGGGATCGTCGCGTGGTTCCAGGGCCGCAGCGAGTACGGGCCCCGGGCGCTCGGGCACCGCTCGCTGCTCGCGGACCCGCGCCACCCGGGGAACCTCGAGCGGCTGAACGACGTCAAGGGTCGCGAGCAGTTCCGTCCCGTGGCGCCGATGGTGCTGGCCGAGCGCGCCGCCGAGCTCTTCGCCGGCCCGCTCCCCAGCCCGCACATGCTCTTCGTCCACCGCGTCCGCGAAGGCTGGGCGGAGCGCATCCCGACCGTCGTGCACGTGGACGGGACCGCGCGGATACAGACCGTCGAGAGGGCGCAGGAGCCGCTCCTCGCGCGGATGCTCGATGGCTTCGAGCGGCGCACGGGGGTGCCGGTGGTGGTCAACACCAGCCTCAACACGGCCGGGCGCCCGATGGTGGACGACCCCCGCGATGCGCTCGAGTGCTTCGGCTCGGCGCCGATCGACGCGCTGGCGCTCGGCCCCTTCCTCCTACGCCGCCCCGCGCTGAGCGCGCTGCGGGCCCTGGCCGTGGGGGCCGAGGAGCTCGTCGCGTGAGCTCGCGCTACGACGTGGTGGTGCCCACCGCCGGGCGCTCGTCGCTGCGGGCGCTGCTGGCGGCGCTCGGCGCCGGGGAGGGACCGTGGCCGGAGCGGATCGTGCTCGTCGACGACCGCCGGGACGCTGAGGCGGGGCGCGAGGAGCTGGTCGACCGCGGGGCGCTGGAGGCGGCGGTCAGCGAGCGGCTGCTGGTCGTGCCGGGCGCCGGCCGCGGGCCCGCGGCCGCCCGCAACGCCGGCTGGCGGGCGGGGGAGGCGGAGTGGGTGGCCTTTCTCGACGACGACGTGCTCCCGCCGCCCGGCTGGCGCGCGCGGCTGGCTGAGGACCTCGCCGTCGCGGCCGGGGACGTCGCTGGCGTGCAGGGACGGATCGAGGTGCCGCCGGCTCACGGGCGCCCCCCGACGGACTGGGAGCGGAACGTCGCGGGCCTGGCGCGTGCCCGGTGGGCGACCGCCGACCTCGCCTACCGTCGCGGGGCGCTCGAGGCCGCCGACGGCTTCGACGAGCGCTTCGGCCGTGCCTACCGCGAGGACGCCGACCTCGGGCTGCGGCTCACCGCCGCCGGCTGGCGGATCGAACGCGGCTCGCGCACGACCGTCCATCCGGTCGGGCCCGCGGGTTCGTGGGTGAGCGTCGCGCGCCAGGCGGGCAATGCCGACGACGCGCTCATGCGTCGCCTGCACGGTCCGGGGTGGGCAGAGCGCGCCGGGGCGCCCGCCGGCCGGCGCCCCCGGCATCAGGCCATCGCGGCGGCCGGCACGGCGGCGCTGACGCTCGCCGCGACCGGACGTCCCCGCGCCGCCGCCGCGTGCGGAGCCGGGTGGCTCGCCGGGACCGCGGAGCTCGCCTTCGCCCGCATCGCCCCCGGGCCGCGCACCTCCGGGGAGGTGGCGAGGATGCTCGCCACGAGCGCCGCGCTGCCCCTCGCCGCGGTCGGGTGGTGGGCGCTCGGTACCGTGTGCCACCGGCACGAGGTGGCGCTGCCGCGCGCCGCACCGCCACCCGCGCCGTCGCCGGCCGCCGTGCTGCTCGACCGCGACGGGACCCTCATCCGCGACGTGCCCTACAACGGGGACCCGGCGCGCGTCGAGGCCATGCCCGGCGCGCGGGAGGCGCTCGACCGCCTGCGCGCGCGCGGCGTCAAGCTCGGCGTGGTCTCCAACCAGAGCGGCGTGGCGCGCGGCTGGATCACCGCGGAGGACGTCGCCGCGGTCAACCGGCGCGTCGAGGAGCTGCTCGGCCCGCTCGGCCCCTGGGCCGTCTGCCCGCACGGGCCCGAGGAGGGGTGCGCGTGTCGCAAGCCCGCCCCCGGGCTGGTGCTCGAGGCCGCCGCGGCGCTGGGCGTGGCGCCCGCCCGCTGCGTGGTGGTGGGCGACATCGGCGCCGACGTGGAGGCGGCTCGCGCGGCGGGCGCTCGCGCCGTCCTCGTTCCCACCCCGCGCACCCGCGAGGAGGAGGTGCGCGCCGCTCCCGCGCTGGCGCCCGACCTGCCCGCCGCGGTCGACCTGGTACTGGGGAGCGCACGGTGAAGAGCGTCCTCGTCGTGCGCCAGGACAACGACGGCGACGTCCTGCTCGCCGGGCCGGCCGTGCGGGCGGTCGCGGCCGGCGCCGATCGCGTGACCCTCCTGTGCGGCCCGCGGGGTCGAGCCGCCGCGGAGCTGCTGCCCGGGGTCGACGAGGTGATGCTCTGGCGGGCGCCGTGGATCGACCCCGAGCCGGGTCCGGTCGACCGCGACGACGTGGCCCGGATCGAGGCCGAGCTGCGCGGCCGGGCCTTCGACGAGGCGATCGTCCTCACCTCCTTCCACCAGTCGCCGCTGCCGATGGCGCTCGTGCTGCGGCTCGCCGGCGTGCCTACCGTCGCGGCGATCAGCGACGATTACCCGGGCTCGCTGCTCGACGTTCGCCACCGCGTCGCCGGCGACGTGCACGAGGTCCAGCGCGGGCTCTCGCTGGTCTCCACCCTCGGCTACGCGCTGCCCGCGGGCGACGACGGCCGGCTGCGAGTACGGCGCCGCGCCGGCGCCCCGCCTCCGCCCGACGGCCCCTACGTCGTCGTGCATCCCGGTGCATCGGTCCCGGCGCGCGCCTGGGCCCCCGACCGCAGCGCGGCGCTCGTCGAGGCGCTGCGGGCCGAGGGGCGCTCGGTGGTGGTGACCGGGAGCCCGGCGGAGCGGTCGCTCACCGCCCGGGTCGCCGGCCCGGCGCGCGCGGGAGTGCGCGACCTCGGGGGGAGCACCGACCTGGCCGGGCTGGCCGAGGTGCTGGCCGGCGCCGGGACGCTGGTGGTGGGCAACACGGGTCCCGCGCATCTCGCCGCCGCGGTGGGGACGCCGGTCGTCTCGCTCTTCGCGCCGACGGTGCCCGAGGTGCGCTGGCGGCCGTGGCGCGTGCCCCACGAGCTCCTCTACGTCGAGGTGCCGTGCGCGGGCTGCCGCGCGCGGATCTGCCCCGTCGAGGGACACCCGTGCCTGGGCGGCGTCGAGGTGGAGGACGTCGTGGGCGCGATCGAGCGCCTGGCTCCCCTCCGAGTCGAGGCGGGCGTCGAGTGAGGATCCTGCTCTGGCACGTCCACGGGGCGTGGACCACGTCCTTCGTCCACGGTGATCACGAGTACCTCGTCCCCGTCGAGCCCGGCCGGGGACCCGACGGCCGCGGGCGGGCGCAGACCTACGCCTGGCCGGACCAGGCGCGCGAGGTCACGAGGGAGGAGGCCGCCGACGCCGATCTCGACGTCGTGGTCCTCCAGCGCCCGCACGAGCTCGAGCTGGCCGAGGACTGGCTGGGCGGCCGGCGCCCGGGCCGCGACTTGCCCGCGGTCTACGTCGAGCACAACGCGCCCCAGGGACGCATCGGCGAGATGCGCCATCCGGCGGCCGACCGGCCCGATCTGCGCATGGTGCACGTCACGCACTTCAATTGGCTGTTCTGGGACACGGGGTCGACGCCCACGAGCGTGATCGAGCACGGCATCGTCGATCCCGGCCTTCGCTTCACCGGCGAGCTGCCGCGGGCCGCGGTGGTGGTCAACGAGGCACGCCGCCGCGGACGGGTCACGGGGACCGACCTGATCGGCGCCCTCACCGACGGAGTGCCCGCCGACCTGTTCGGGATGGACGCCGGGGCGCTCGGCGGCATCGAGGACCTTTCCCAGGCCGATCTGCACGGGGAGATGGCGCGGCGGCGGGTCTACCTGCATCCCATCCGCTGGACCTCGCTCGGGCTATCGCTCATCGAGGCCATGCACCTCGGGATGCCGGTCGTCGCCCTGGCCACCACCGAGGTGCCCGAGGCGGTGCCGGCGGCGGCCGGCGTCGTCTCCAACCGCCTGGACGTGTTGCGCGACGCGGTGCGAGGCTTCGTGGCCGAGCCCGAGCGGGCGCGCCGGAGCGGCCTGGCGGCGCGGGCCGCCGCGCGCGAGCGCTACGGGCTCGAGCGCTTCCTGGCGGACTGGGACGCGCTCCTGTTCGGGGTCGCCTCGTGAGGGTCGCGATGGTCTCCGAGCACGCGAGCCCACTCGCGGTCCTCGGCGGCGTCGACGCCGGCGGGCAGAACGTGCACGTCGCCGGGCTGGCCAGCGCGCTCGCCCGCCGCGGGGTGGAGGTCGTCGTCCACACCCGCCGTGAGGATCCCGAGGTTCCTCGCCGCGTGGCGCTCGCTCCCGGCGTGCAGGTCGAGCACGTCGACGCGGGCCCCCCCGCTCCGCTGTCCAAGGACGCGATGCTGCCCCACATGGGGGCCTTCGCCGACGAGCTCCGCGCCCGCTGGTCGGCGGCTCGCCCCGACGTGGTGCACGCCCACTTCTGGATGTCGGGCCACGCCGCGCTGCAGGCCGCCCGCCCGCTCGGCGTTCCCGTCGCGCAGACCTTCCACGCGCTCGGCGTGGTCAAGCGCCGCCACCAGGGCGCGCGCGACACGAGCCCGGCCGCCCGGCTCGCGCTCGAGGCGAGCGTCGCGCGATCCGTGGACCGGGTCATCGCCACCTGCAGCGACGAGGTCTTCGAGCTGCTGCGCCTGGGCGTCGACTCGCGCCGGGTCACGGTGGTGCCCAGCGGCGTGGATCTCTCTCACTTCACCCCCGAGGGTCCCGCGGAGCCGCGCGGCGCGCAGCGCCGGCGGATCGTGGCCGTCGGGCGCCTGGTCGAGCGCAAGGGGTTCGGGAACGTCCTCGAGGCGCTCACCCGCCTCCCCGACACCGAGGTGGTCCTCGCCGGCGGTCCCGAGCGGGGCGCGCTCGGCGCCGACCCGCAGGCGCGCCGGCTCCGGGCGCTGGCCCGGCGGCTGGGCGTGGCCGACCGGGTGGAGCTGCGCGGGCGCGTCGCTCGCGCCGAGCTCCCCGCGCTGGTGCGCTCGGCGGACGTGGTCGTGTGCACCCCGTGGTATGAGCCGTTCGGGATCGTCCCGCTCGAGGCGATGGCGTGCGGGGTGCCCGTGGTCGCCTCCGCGGTCGGCGGGCTGATCGACACGGTCGTCGACGGAGTGACGGGCATCCACGTCCCCCCGCGGCGACCCGAAGAGCTCGCCGCCGCCCTGCGCGCCCTCCTCGACGAGCCCGAGCACCGGCGCCGCCTCGGCGCCGCCGGTGCGCGCCGCGCGCGCGAGCGCTACGGCTGGGACCGGGTCGCCGCGGCCACGCTGCGCGTGCTGCACGAGCTGGGGGAGGAGGAGCTCGCGGAGCGGCGCGAGCGCCGGGTCGAGGAGCTCGGAGCGTTGCGATGAGCCTGGGCCACGACCACCTCGACGCGCTGCGGGCCGCCCTCGCCGGCCTCGAGCCCGAGCTCGAGCGGCTCGAGCGCTGGGGCGGCGAGCTCGGCGAGCGCCTGCTCGACGGCGCGCGCCTGCTCGCCGCCGGCAACGGGGGCTCGGCGGCCGAGGCCCAGCACCTGACCGCCGAGCTCGTCGGCCGCTACCGCGAGGAGCGGATGCCGCTGAGCGCGCTGTGCCTGCACGCCGAGAGCTCGAGCCTCACCGCGATGTCCAACGACTACGGCTACGAGGAGGCCTACGCGCGTACGGTGCGCGCCCACGGGCGTCCCGGCGACCTGCTCATCGCGCTGAGCACCTCGGGCGCGAGCGCCAACCTGCTCGCCGCGGTCGACGCCGCGCGCGCGGGCGACGTCTCGGTGTGGGCGCTCACCGGCCCCGCCCCCAATCCCCTGGCCGAGGCCGCCGACGAAGCGGTGTGCATCGCCGTCGACTCCTCTCCCACCGTCCAGGAGGCGCACCTCGTGGCCGTGCACCTCCTGTGCGAGCACGTCGACCGCGTCGTGGCCCGGGCGCTCGCGACGCTCCACTCGGCGGGGGGCTCGCGATGAGCGCGCCCCGGCCCCTCGTGGTCGTGGGCGACGCCCTGCTCGACCGCGACCTCGACGGGAGCGCCGAGCGGCTGAGCCCCGACGCCCCGGTTCCGGTTCTCGATGGCCTGCGGGAGCGCTCGCGGCCCGGGGGGGCGGGGCTGGCCGCGACCCTCGCCGCGGCGGAGGGCCGCCCGGTCACCCTGGTGACCGCGCTCGGGCGGGACGCCCCGGCGCGCGAGCTGAGGACCCTCCTCGAACGCGCCGGCGTCGCCGTGGTCGACCTGGGGCTCGCCGGAGAGACTCCCGAGAAGGTCCGCGTCCGCGCTCGCGGCCGGGTGCTCCTGCGACTCGACCGCGGCGGCCCAGCCGGGGCCGTGGGCGCCGCCGGGGCCGAGGCGCTCGCGGCCGTCGCAGGCGCCGAGGCGGTGCTCGTCTCCGACTACGGGCGCGGCGTGGCCGCCGATCCGGCGCTGCGCGAGGCTCTGGCCGCGCGGCCCGCCCGCGTGCCCGTCGTGTGGGACCCGCATCCCCACGGGCCGGCTCCGGTGACCGGCGTGCTCGTCGCCACCCCCAACCGTGACGAGGCGCGCCGCTTCGCTCCCGAGGCCGGGGAGGACTCGATCGCCGCCGTCGCGCGCGGCGCCCGCGCGCTCGCCGTTCGGTGGCAGGCGGTCAACGTGTGCGTGACCCTCGGCGTGCACGGAGCTCTCCTCGTCGGCGGGGAGGGAGCGCCGGTGGCGGTCCCCGTCCCGGCGGCGCCCGCCGGTGGCGATCCGTGCGGCGCGGGCGACGCGTTCGCCGCTCGCCTCGCGGGCGCGCTCGCCGACGGCGCCCTGCCCTCGTCGGCGGTGCGCACCGCCGCGCTCGACGCCGCCGCGTTCGTGGCGGCGGGGGGAGCGGCGGGCGTCTCGGCCGGCAGCGCCGGCGACCCCCGACCCGTCGCCGGTCCCGAGAATCCCGTCGCCCTCGCCTCCCGGGTGCGGGCGAGCGGCGGGACGGTGGTGGCCACGGGCGGCTGCTTCGACATCCTCCACGCGGGTCACGTCCGGATGCTCGAGGCCGCGCGCGCCTTGGGGGACTGCCTGATCGTCTGCCTCAACTCCGACGCCTCGGTGCGTCGCCTGAAGGGACCCGAGCGCCCGGTGGTCGAGGAGGAGGATCGGGCGGCCGTGCTCGCGGCGCTCGGCTCCGTCGACGCCGTCGCCCTCTTCGACGAGGACACTCCCGAGGCGCTGCTCGACCGGTTGCGTCCCGACCTCTTCGCCAAGGGCGGCGACTACCGGATCGCGGAGCTCCCGGAGGCCGCGCTGCTCGAGTCCTGGGGCGGCGAGGCCGTCGTCCTGCCCTACGTGCCCGGGCGCTCGACGACGCGGCTGATCGCCGAGGTGGCGCGCCGTGGCTGAGCAGAGGCCGCTCGGGACGGTCCTCGTCACCGGGGGCGCCTCGGGCCTCGGGGCCGCGACCGCCGCGGCGATCGCGCAGGCGGGAGGCACGCCGGTCGTGCTCGACCGCGACCCGGTGCCCGGCGGCCATGACTCCGAGCGAGTCGACCTGGCCGAGGGTCGCGCCGCCGAGGCGGCGGTGCAGCGGGCGCTCGAGCGTCACGACGGCCTCGACGCGGTCGTCACCGCCGCGGGCACCGACGCCTGCGGCCTGCTCGAGGAGATCGGCGCCGAGGACTGGGAGCGCGTGGTCAAGGTCAACCTGCTCGGAACCGCGGCGGTGGTCCGCGCCGCGCTGCCCTCGCTGATCGAGCGTCGCGGGACCGTGGTCACCGTGGCCTCCACCCTCGGGCTGCGCACCCTCAGCCACGCGAGCGCCTACTGCGCGAGCAAGTGGGGCGTCGTCGGGCTCTCGCGCGTGCTCGCGCTGGAGCTCGCGGGGCGCGTCGGAGTGACGATGCTCGTGCCGGGCGGCATGTCCACCGCGTTCTTCGATGGGCGCGAGCCGGAGTTCAAGCCCGCGCCCGACCAGCCGCTGAACGACCCCGCCGACGTGGCGCGCACGGTGCTCTTCGCCCTGCGCCAACCGCCCGGTTGCGAGGTGCGCGAGCTCATCGTCACGCCGTCCGTCGAGCCCTCCTGGCCGTAGGAGCCGACCGACCGCCGACGCTGCTCGTGCTGCGCGCGCTCGGGCTCGGCGACCTGCTGACCGGGGTGCCTGCCCTGCGCGGGCTGCGGCGCGCCTTTCCGGCCCACCGGATCGCGCTCGCCGCTCCGGCCCCGCTCGCGCCGCTCGCCCGGGTGAGCGGCACGGTGGACGAGGTGCTCGGCGCCGCTCCGCTCGCGCCGCTCCCGTCCGGGGCCCGCGGCGCCGAGGTCGCGGTCAACCTCCACGGGCGCGGGCCCCAGAGCCACCGGGTGCTGCTCGACGCCGCGCCCGGGCGGCTGATCGCCTTCGCGCACCCGGAGGTCCCCGAGTCGGCGGGAGGCCCGCAGTGGCACGCCGGCGAGCACGAGATTGCCCGCTGGTGCCGCATGCTCGCCGAGCACGGCATCCCCGCCGACCCCGGCGACCTCGAGCTGACCCTGCCGCCGGGCCCCGCGCCGCCCCCGCAGGCGCGCGGGGCGACGCTCGTCCATCCCGGTGCGGCCAGCGGCGCGCGCCGCTGGCCGGTCGCGCGCTGGGCCGAGGTCGCCCGCGCCGAGGCGGCGGCGGGCCGCACCGTGCTCGTCACGGGTGGGCCCGAGGAGGCCCCGCTCGCCCTCGAGCTCGCGCGCCGCGCCGGCCTGCCCGAGCACGCCGTCCACGCCGGCCGCACGGGCCTGCTCGAGCTCGCCGCGCTCGTCGCCACCGCCGGCCGGGTGCTGTGCGGCGACACGGGCCTCGCCCACCTGGCCACCGCGCTCGGGACCCCGTCGGTCGTCCTCTTCGGTCCCACTCCACCCGCGGAGTGGGGGCCGCCCGCGGAGCCCTGGCACCGGGCGCTGTGGGCCGGGCGCCGCGGCGACCCGCACGCCACCGAGCCGGATCCGGGCCTGCTCGCCCTCTCGGTCTCCGACGTGCTCGCGGCGGCGAGCTCGCTGCCGGAGTCTCCGGCGGGCGAGCGGCGGGGCGGCCCTTCGCCGGATTCCGTTTGCTCGCCCCCCGGCCCGGGCACCGCCTGACCCGATGCGCGTCGTCGTCACCGGAGCCACCGGCAACGCGGGCACGAGTCTGCTGCGCGCCCTGTCGCAGGACGAGGCGATCGACTCCGTCCTCGGCATCGCCCGGCGCCGGCCGACCCTCCAGATCGCGAAGACCACGTTCCTCGAGGCCGACGTGGCTCGCGCCGATCTCACCGAGCACCTGCGGGGGGCCGACGCCGTCGTGCACCTCGCGTGGCTCATCCAGCCCTCGCGCGACGAGTCCGTCACCCGCGCGGCGAACGTCACCGGCTCCGAGCGCGTCTTTCGCGCCGCCGCCGAGGCGGGCGTCGGCTCGCTCGTCTACGCCTCTTCGGTCGGCGCCTACTCGCCCGGCCCCAAGGACCGCCGCGTCGACGAGTCATGGCCCACGGGGGGCATCCCCACCTCCTTCTACTCCCGCCACAAGGTCGCGGTGGAGCGCCTGCTCGATCGCCTCGAGGCCGACCGGCCCGAGCTGCGGGTCGTGCGGCTGCGCCCCGGGCTCATCTTCAAGCGCGACGCGGCCTCGGGCATCCGGCGGCTCTTCGCCGGCCCGTTCGTCCCCGGCTCGCTGGTGCGTCCCGAGCTCATCCCCGTCGTTCCCGACACCCCGCGCCTGCGCTTCCAGGCCGTGCACTCGCTCGACGTGGGGGAGGCCTACCGGCTCGCGGTCACCCGCGAGGTGCGCGGTGCGTTCAACGTCGCGGCCGAGCCCGTGCTCGACCCGTCCGAGCTCGGTCGCCTGCTCGGCGCGCGCCCGGTCCGGGTGCCGGCGCGCGTGCTGCGCGGCGCCGCGGAGGCCACGTGGAAGCTCCGCCTGCAGCCCACCCCACCGGGGTGGGTCGACCTCGCGCTCGGCGTCCCCCTGCTGGACGTGACCCGCGCGCGGGAGGAGCTCGGCTGGACCCCGCGCCACACCGCCGGAGAGGCGCTGCTCGAGCTGCTCGCCGGGATGCGCGAGGGCGCGGGCGCCTCGACGCCACCACTGTCGGCGCGGACCGGCGGGCCGGGTCGGCTCCGTGAGATCCTCACCGGCGTGGGCCGCTCCGGCGCGTAGGGAGCGCCGGAGAGCGAGGGGCGGCGTCCGTGGCGCGCCGCCCCTCTCTCATCTAGACGACCGCGGCGCGGTCGACCTTGCGGTGGTAGCGCTCGCCCACCTTGCCTCCGAGGATCGCCGCGAGCAGCGTTCCCAGCACGATCGCGGCCAGCGCGATCGCCCCGCCCGTGGTCAGAGCGCCCTCCTTGACCGGGATGCGCGGCAGGTTGAGCTTGGAGAACACGTTGTACTGCGCGCCGGCGATCGCCCCCGCGCCCGCGACGAGCAGCGTGATGACGAGGCCGATGACCCACGTGGCGAAGCCCTGGCGGGCGCCGTCGAAGCGCGACATCCGCCCGGCGACGTAGCCGCCGGCGTAGTAGGAGATCACGAGGACCGCGATCAGGAGCGCCCCACCGACGATTCCGATGGTGCCCGCGCTCTTCTGCGCGCCGCTGCCGCTCACGCCGTTGGTGAGCCCGATGGCGGTGCCCGCCGCGCTGAGAATGGCTGTGAGGAGCACCGCGACGCCGATCGCCACGAGCCAGCCGAAGAACGCCGAGCCGAAGTTCGTGCCTCCGAACTCGTCGCGCTGGCGCAGGCGCCCCGCCTCGTGCCGCTCTCCCACCACGCGCTCGTCGCGCCCGCCCTCGCCTTCGGCCACGGCGCCCCCGCCCCGGCCGGGGTCGTTCGCGGGTTCGCTCTCCGCCTTGTCCTTACGTCCCACCATCCTCGTCCCACCTCCTGGTCGTCTTCGAACGCATGCCGTCCGCATTCTTGCGACGCGCGTCCAACCGCACGCCGATCGGGTTTGAGTTCGGCCCCGAGCGGCAATCGCCTTCTCGGTGAGGCGAGACGGCTACCCCCAGCTTTCCGACCTCCTCGAGGGTGACCAAGAGCGAGCGGATCTCGAGCCCGGCGAGCTCGACCGCGTGGCCGACGAGATGGCCCTCGACGACGAGCAGGTCGCCGGCCTCGGCGAGGAGCTCGGCGGCGCGGAGGTCGAGCCGCCCGAGCCCGCCAGCGCCGCGCCGCTCGCCGTTCACGGCGCCACGACCACCGACCCGCTGCAGCTCTTCCTGAACGAGGCGAGTCGCTGGAGCCTTCTGCGCCCGCACGAGGAGATCGAGCTCGCCAAGCGGATCGAACGCGGCGACGAGCGGGCCAAGGAGCGCATGATCAACGCGAACCTTCGTCTCGTGGTGTCCATCGCCAAGAAGTTCCAAGGCCACGACCTCGCGCTGCTCGACCTGATCCAGGAGGGCGTGCTGGGGCTCATCCGTGCCGTGGAGAAGTTCGACTGGCGTCGGGGCTTTCGCTTCTCCACCTACGCGACGTGGTGGATACGCCAGGGCGTCGAGCGCGGGATCCAGACCAAGGCGCGTGCGATCCGGCTTCCGGTCAACGTGCTCGAGCGTCAGCGGAAGGTCGCGCGGGCCGAGCGTGACCTTGCTCGCGAGCTCGAGCGAGAGCCCACCGAGGAGGAGATCGCCGCCGCCCTCGAGATCTCCGCCCGGCACGTGAGCGAGGCGCGCCAAGCCTCGCGGGCCGTCACGAGCCTCGACCGCCCGGTGGGTGACGAGCGCGACACGGTCTTCGGCGACCTGCTGCCCAGCGACGAGCCCGAGCCCGACGAGACCGTCGAGGTCTCCGTGAAGTGCACCGTGGTGCGCCAGGCGATCTCCCGGCTGCCACCGCGCGAGCGGCAGGTGCTCATCCTCCGCTACGGTCTCGACCACGGGGAGCCCCAGGCGCTGCGCGAGATCGGGCGCCGGCTCGGCATCACCCAGGAGCGCGTGCGCCAGATCGAGTCGCGCGCGCTCGGTCGCCTCGCGCGCCAGCGGACGATCGCCTCCCTGCACGAAGCGGCCTAGAGGAACCGACTACCAGCCCGACAGCCGCCGCTGGGCAGCGCGGGCGGCGAGGGCACCCCCGCGCCGGAGCGGGTGAGCACGGGCCAGGGCGGCCCGCGCGGCGTTAGCCCCGCACGCGCCGTGCACCCCGCCGCCGGGGTGCGCCGAGGCCGACGCGAGGTAGAGCCGGTCGATCGGCGTCTCGGGCCGCCCGAGCCCGGGGGTGGGACGAAATACGAGCTGCTGGTGGAGCTGCGCCGTGCCGCCGCCCAGCGCGCCGTCCACGAGGTTGGGGTTCTCCTCCTCCATCGAGGGTGGGACGAAGACGTGGCGGTCGCGGATGAGGGCCCGGAAGCCCGGCGCGAGCGCCTCCACCTGGTCCTCGATGCGAGCGACGAAGGCCTCCGTCTCGCGCTCGTCCCACGTGCCGAGCAGCTCGTCCGCTCCGGCGTCGGCCACCGGGCGCGCCGGGACGTGGGTGTAGGCCCACGCCGTCTCGGCGCCGGGCGGCTGTCGCGTGGGGTCGGCCGCCGCGTACTGGCCGAGGACGAGGAAGGGCACGTCGGGGATCTGCTTCTGCGCGAGCTGGGCGGCGTGGCGCGAGAGGGAGTCCATGCCCTCGGCGACGTGGAGCGTCCCCGCGCCGCGGGCGGGCTCCGCGCTCCACGGGATCGGGGCCGAGAGCGCCCAGTCGACCTTGACCGTCGCGCTGTCGTACTGGAAGCGCCGCAGGTCGTCGCGGAGCCGGGCGGGCAGGTGCTCGGGGTGGAGGAGAGCGCCGTAGAGGGCGGGCGCCCCCACGTCGGCCAGGATCGCCCGCCGGGCGGCGACGGTGCGTCCGTCGGCGAGCCGAAGGCCGGTGGCCGCGCCGCCCGAGACGAGGATCTCCTCCACCGGAACTCCGCACTCGAGCGTGCCGCCCCGGGAGCGCAGCCGGCGCACGAGCGCGGCACTGAGCTCCCCGGCCCCTCCCTCGGGCACGGGATAGCCCACCTGCTGTCCGAGCGAGCAGAGCAGCCAGCCGTACAGCCCGCCGGCGGCCGACTCCGGGGTGAGGTCGGCGTGCAGCGCGTTGCCTGCGAGCAGGAGCCCGCCGCCGGCGCCGCGGAACTCCTCCTCGGCCAGCCGGCGCACGGGAAGCAGCGCGAAGCGGAGGAAGCGCACGAGCTCCTCGGCCCCGAGTGTGCGCGCCAGCCCGAGGCCCGGCCCCAGCGGCGGGAAGGGCCGGAAGAGCACCTCGAGAAGGTGCTCGCCCACCCGCTCCCACAGCGCGTAGAGCTCACGCCAGGCCTCGCCGTCTCCGCGGGCGAAGCCCTCGAGCGAGTCGGCGGTCTGGTCGAGCTCGCGCGAGAGCAGCGCGCAGCGCCCGTCGCGGGTCGGGTGGGCGAGGACGTGAGGATGGTGGCGCCAGCGCAGCCCGTGGTGCTCGAGGCCGAGTCCGCGCAGCACCGGGGAGGCCGCGCCGAGCGGGTAGAAGGCGCTGAACAGGTCGTGGCGGAAGCCGGGCGCGGTGAGCTCGCCCGTGCGCACGGAGCCACCTGGCTCCTCGGCGCCCTCGAGGACGAGCACGTCCCAGCCCGCGTCGGCGAGCACGTTGGCACCCGCCAGGCCGTTGGGGCCGCTTCCGATGACGACCGCGTCGGCCATGCGGTCTGCTCGACTACCCCGAGCGCCGGCGGGTCAACCGGGCAGGCGGCCTCTGAGCTCAGGCGCCCTGCAAGAGCCGTACGCGGAGCAGCTCCCCGCCGGCCGGGTCGGCGGGGAGCGGCTCGGTGACCAGCTCGTCGGTGAGCTGCTCGAGGACGCGTCCGAGGCCGGGCAGCGCCGTGTCGCGCAGGAGGCTCTCGCCGCCGCCCCGCACGAGGGGCCCGATGCGCAGCTCGAGCGAGCGCTCACCCTCCTCGACGGTGAGGGAGACGTGGCCGTCGAGCGCGTGGGCGCTCGAGTGGGCGGCGATCGCGTCGCTCACGAGCTGTGCGTCGGAGAGGCGGTCGATCGAGAAGCTCGCGCGCGCGGCGAGCATGGAGACGAGGCGTCCGAGCACCGGCGCCACCAACGGTCCGGGGCGCACGTGGGTGTGCATGTGCTCGAGCGCGGGCGCGGAGCGCTCCTCGCGCAGCTGGCTGGCTCCGCCCGGCGCGACCGGGTGCTCGCCCCCCTCGGAGAGGTCGAAGCTCATCAGCACCTCGCTCCCCGCCGCGCCGCCCTGGATCGCGAACGCGTCGGCGAGGGAGGCGATGAGCGCCAGCCCGAAGCCGAAGGGCACCGCGTCCGGCTCGCCGCTCAGCGGCTTGAACCCGGGTCCGCGGTCGCGCACGCTCACGCTCAGGAGGCTCCCGTCCACCTCCATGGTGACCTCGAGCGGCCCCGACGCGTCGTCGTAGCCGTGCCTGACGGCGTTGCCGCACGCCTCGGTGACGGCGATCTTGAGATCCGCGGCCAGGGGGGGAGCGACCTCGAGCGCGTCGAGCAGTCCGGCCAGCGCCTGGCGCACCAGGGCCACGTTCTCGGGACGCCCCGGGAGCTCGAGCCGGACGTCGGGACCGCCCGGGCCGGCGATCTCCGGGCCCTGCGCCCTGCTCACGCGGTGCGCTCCGAGGGTCCGCATCCGGAGGGAGGCACGAGGCGGTGAGGCGAGGCGGGCGCCACGCGCAAAGGAGTACCCGCCGGCCTTCGGGTGAAACCCGGCGCCGTCGCCTCGAGCGCGCCCGTTTGCCCGCCTGCGCACGCGGGAACGTCTTCCGGCGAGGCCGCTCCGAAGGGGCGGATCCCGTCCACTGCGAGAGGAAGCGACCCACCACCCATGGACCCCGCCGCCAAGATGAAGCTCATCCAGTACCTCGACGAGGCGCACGCGACCGAGCAGGCGCTCGTCCGCACGCTGCAGGCCCACATCGCCATGACTCCCGCGAGCGGCTATCGCTCCGGCCTCGAGCGTCACCTCGAGGAGACACGGGGCCACGCGAGCCGCCTCGAGGACAGGTTGCGTGACCTCGGGGAAGGCCGCAACATGCTCGAGATCGGCGTCGGGCTGGCCACGGGGCTCGTCCAGTCCGGCCTCGCCCAGACCCTCGCGCTCTCCAAGGGACCGATCGACCTCGTGCGCGGGCAGAGCGGCGAGGAGAAGCTCCTCAAGAACGCCAAGGACGAGTGCGCCACCGAGGCGCTCGAGATCGCCACCTACGATGCGCTCGAGCACCTGGCCCGGCGCCTGGGCGATGAGCGGACCGCGGAGCTGGCGGCGAGCATCCGCTCCGACGAGGAGCGCATGCTCGAGCAGCTCAGAGCGGTCATCCGCACGCTGACCGACGCGGTGGTCGACGCCGAGGTCGAGGGCATCCCGCGCTACGAGGTCAGCCGCACGGGGGCCGCCGAAACGGCCCGCGGAGCCGTCCGCGAGGCGCGCGAGACGGTCGAGGAGACCGCGGACACCGCGGAGGCCGTGACCAGGCAGGCGGCGAAGAGCGCCCGCAAGAGCGCGTCCAAGGCCGGCCGGAGCGCCGCGCGCCAGTCCCGCAAGGTGCCGGGCGCCGCCCGGGCCCAGGGGGAGGCGCAGGGCGCCGTCGCCTCCGCGGAGGATCTGCCCATCAAGGGCTACGACGAGCTGAACGCGGAAGAGATCGTGGGCCGCCTCAAGGGCCTCTCGCACCAGGATCTCGGCCAGATCGACGCCTACGAGCGCAAGGAGCGCAACCGCTCCACCGTGCTCGACCGGGTGGCCACGCTCCTCGAGCAGGACGAGCCGTGGCCCGGCTACGACGATCAGAGCGTGGCCGACGTCAAGAAGCGCCTCGACGACGCCGACGCGCAGACGGTCGAGCGCGCGCGCGCCTACGAGCGGGCGCACAAGGATCGGCGCGGGGTGCTCGACGCCACCGAGAAGGAGCTGAGCGGCTCCTCCTCGTCCTAGGGAGCCGCCAGACTCAGCCGCCGGCCCGCTCGATGCGCCCCGCGATGACCTCGGCCCATCCCTCGGCCCCGTGGCGCTCGCGCAGCGCCGCGGTCGCCGAGGACCGGTCGTAGCCCGCGCGCCGACGCTCGAGCCGACCGTCGGGATGGATCAGGGCGTAGGCTGCGCGCGGGTCTCCGTCCAGGGGCATCCCCACCGAGCCGGGGTTGACGAGCTGTATCCCGGCGGTGCTGCGGCGCTCGAAGGCGAGGTGCGTGTGGCCGAAGACGAGTCGGGACTGCTCTACGCTGCGCAAGAGCTCCTCGTCGTCCTCGCTGCGCTCGGGGTCGAAGGAGCGCACGTCCGAGTCGGGAGAGCCATGGCAGAATGCCGTCTCCCCGCGAAGCAGGTGCTGGGGCAGCGTGCCGAGCTCCTCGACGAGCGTGCGGGGGAGCGCCGCTCGCACCGCGCTCAGCGCTCCCCGGATCACCTCGTCCGGCGGCGACGCGGCGGGATCGGCGGTCCAGCGCTCCCAGTTTCCGCGCAGCCACGTCGCGCGCGGAAGCTCGCGCAGCCGCTCGACGGTCTCCTGCGGCCACGCTCCGAAGGCGGAGTAGTCGCCGCCCAGCAGCCACTCCTCCGCGCCGGCCGCACCCGCGTCGCTCAGCACCGCCTCGAGCGCCGGGAGGTTGCCGTGGACGTCATAGAGCACGGCGAGCACGGGGCGCAGCTATAGCATCGCCCGCCGTGGAGCTCGTCCTCGCCGGCCCGTCGCTCACCCTGCGCTATCCCGAGCCTGCCGACGCGCCGGCGCTCTTCGCGCTCGGCCGCGACCCGGCGGTCACCCGGTTCTTCTCCTGGGGGCCGTACGCCGAGGAGCCCGAGGCGCTCGCCTACGTCGCCGCCCAGGCCGCCAAGCGCGAGGCGGGGAAGCACCTCGATTTCCTCGTCGTCCACGTCGAGCACGGACCGATCGGGGTCACCGGCCTCTCCGAGCTCTCAGAGCGCGACCGCCGCTGCGTGGTCGGGAGCTGGTTCGGGCACCGGTTCTGGGGCAGCGGGGCCAACGTGGAGTCGAAGGCCCTGATCGCCCGTCTCGCCTTCGAGCGCCTGGGGATGGAGCGCCTGAGCGCCTACGCCGACACTCAGAACGGCCGCTCGCAGGTCGCCCTAGAGCGGATCGGCTTCCGCCGCGAGGGCGTCCTGCGCGCCTGGCACCGCCACGGGGAGAAGGTCCGCGACGTGGTCTTCTACGCGATGCTGCGAGCCGGGTGGGAGCGCTCGGCGCTGGTCGAGGTGCCGGTCGAGGTGAGGGGCGAGGCGCCCGAGAGCTGGGTGGTCGCCCGACGAGACTTGTGAGCACTCAGGCCGGCGCGGGGCTCGGGCGCTCGCCGGCGCGCGCGCCGTGCCCGAGCTGAGCGGCGGCGGGCACCCCGACGAGCACGCAGATGAGCGCGGCGCCGATCAGCGCGCCGTGCACGTGGCGATCGGAGACGCCGGGAGCGAGCGCGAGGCCGGCGAGCCCCGAGCCGATCGCCGCGCCGAGGAGGCGCCCGGCGGAGAGCACGGCGGACACCCGCCCGTGGCGCGCCTGGGGAACGGCGTTGAGCGCCGCGCGCGACGCCGGCGCGAACAGCAGACCGAGTCCCAGCCCGACCGGGAGGAGCAGCGGGAGCGAGACGACGCCGTGGAGCGGGACACCGGGCACGCCGAGCGCCGCCAGCCCCACGCCGGCGAGCGTGAACCCGAGGAGCGCGGGCCAGCGCTCCCCGCGGACATCGGCGAGCCGACCGGCGAACGGCGCGGCGAGGGCGACCATCAGCGCGACGAGGATCAGGGTGCTCGCCGCACCGAGCGCCGAGTACCTCGGCACCTCCTGGAGGTACTGCTGGGCGAGGAAGAAGGTCCCGATCATGACCACGAAGGTCAGCGTGGCCACGAGCGTCGCGGCCGCGACCACGCGCTGGCGCAGGCCGCCGAGCGCCGGCGACTCGTCGGCGTGCACGGCGCGCGGCACCAGCCGCCAGATCGCCAGCGTCGCGGCCAGCGTGAGCGGCACGAGCGCCCACCAGTTGGCGCGCCATCCGAGCAGCACGGTCAGCACCCCGCCCAGGAGCGGGCCGGCTAGGTTCGCGGTCCCCGAGCCCGCGCCCCAGATGCCCAGTGCCGTCCCGCGCCGCTCGGGCGGAAAGCCGCTCACCGCGCCGGCCAGGGCCGCCGGGCTGACGAGCCCCGCGCCCACTCCCTGGACGGCACGCGAGAGCAGGAGCACCGAGAAGGACGGCGAGAGCGCGCCCGCCACCGCTCCCGCGGCGAAGAGACCGAGGCCGGCGAAGGCGATCGTCCGAGCCCCGTAGGCGTCGACCAGCCTCCCGCCCGGGAAGAGCGCGATCGCGTAGGCAATGAAGTAGAGGGTCAGCACCCAGGAGAGCGTGTGCGAGCCGACGTCGAGCGCGTGGCCCACCGACGGCAGAGCCACGGTGATGAGGGTCCCGTCGATCTGCAGGAGGGCAGCCGTCGCCGTGCAGGCGGCGAGCTGCAGCCACGCCGCGCGGGGCACCGGCGGCCCGGTCGGCTCCCGGCGGCGGCGACGTGGGGGAAGCGATCTTCTCACCATCTCATTCTCGCAGTCCCGCCCGGTGCCCACGAGCGCCGGGGCTTGCCGTGGCCCGGTATCGTCGGAGGGCCTCGTGCGCTGCGCCTGCATAGACATCGGCTCGAACACCACACGGCTGCTCGTGGCCGACTGCCGGGACGGTGCCCTCGTCGAGGTGCTCCAGCAGCGCGAGTTCAACCGCCTCGGCCAGGGACTTCGCCCTGACGGCCGCGTCGCGCCCGAGAAGGTCGCCGAGGTCGGCGAGGTGACCGGCGCGCAGGCGGCCGTGGCCCGCCGGCTCGGCGCTCGGACGATCCGAGCGGTCGGCACCGCGGCGCTGCGCCGGGCGGGCAACCGAGCCGAGGTGCTGCGGGCGATCCGCGCCGCCAGCGGGCTCGAGGTCGAGGTGCTGAGCGCGGATGAGGAGGCGCGGCTGGCGTTCATCGGAGCGACCCGGACCCTCGGGCACGCGCCCGTCGGCCCGGTGGGAGTCGTCGACGTGGGCGGCGGCTCCTCGGAGCTCATCGCTGGGACGCTGGCCGACGGGGTGAGCTGGTCGGCCTCCTTCGCGGTGGGGTCGGGAGACCTCTCGGAGTCCTACGTGCACTGCGACCCGCCCGGGGCCGCCGAGCTCGAGGCGGTGCGCGCCTGCGTGTCCGGCGTCTTCGAGGGCGTCACGCCTCCTCCCGTGGAGCACGCGCTGGCGGTGGGCGGCAGCGCGACCTCGCTGCGGCGCCTCATCGGCGCCGTGCTCGAGCCCGAGACCCTCGCGCGCGCCGTGCGCCTGCTCGGCGCGCTGCCCGCCGCCGAGATCGCGCGGCGCTTCGAGCTCGATCCCCGGCGCGTGCGCCTGCTCCCGGCCGGCATCCTCCTGCTCGAGGCGGCGGCCGAGGCCTTCGGCCGGCACCCGCTGCACATCGCGCGGGGAGGACTGCGCGAGGGCATCCTGCTTGACTCCGCGTCGGTCGCCGACGGCGCGGCGGCCTAGGAGCCCGGCAATGGCCAAGGCAGACGACATCCCGGGGCTGAGCGGCCAGGCGCCCTGGATCGAGACCGCGCGCGAGGTCGTCCACGTCCGCGCGCGCGAGCTCTTCGTTCACGCCGACGGCGTGCTCGACACGAGCGACATCGAGCGCGTGCACGACATGCGCGTCGCCACCCGCCGCCTGCGCGCGGTGCTCGAGACCTTCGGCGGCGCGTTTCCCAAGGACGAGCTGCGCCCGGTGCTCCGCGACGTGAAGGCGCTGGCCGACGCCCTCGGCGCGCGACGCGACCCCGACGTGGCGATCGCCTCGCTCCTCACCTTTGCCCAAGGGGTCCCCGCGGTGGATCGCGCGGGCGCCGAGAGCCTCGCCACCGAGCTGCGCGAGGAGCAGGCGGCCGGCAACGAGGCACTCGCCCGGGTGCTCGAGGAGACGCGCGAGCACGATCTGCAGGGGCGCCTCGAAGCGCTCGTCTCCGCGGAGAGCGCGGCGTGAAGGCGCGGCGCGTCGGCGGCCTCGATCCGCTCGGTGGGACCGCCGAGAACCTCGAGCGGATCTGCCGCGTTCGCCTCGACGAGCTCTTCGCCTTCTCGCCGCGCGCGCTCGATCCGGCCCAGACCGAGGTCCAGCACGACATGCGCATCGCGGCCAAGCGCCTGCGCTACCTGCTCGAGCTCTCCGCGTTCTGCTTCGGCCCCTACGTCGGCCGGGCGGCCGCCGTGGCCAAGGAGCTCCAGGACGTGCTCGGCGAGATCCACGACTGCGACGTGATGCTCCCGCGCGTGCTGCGTCACGCCGAGCGGCTGCGCACCCGCGACGTCGCGGCCGTGCTCGAGCGGGCGGGGGCGGCCGAGGACCTCGAGCCCCGCCTCGCCGCCCGGGCGCCCTCGCGGGCGGCCTACCGTGGCCTCGACGTCCTGGGCGTCCATCTCCAGGCCCGGCGCGCCCTGCTCCACCGCCGCTTCGTCGCCCGCTGGGAGGAGCTGCAGCGCAAGGGCTTCCGCGCTCGCCTGGAGTGGGCGCTCGGCGAACGGCCGGTCGGCGGCGCCGGCGCGGAGGGGGGCGGCTTCGAGGCGTCCGAGCTCGGAGCGGCGCGCGCATGAGCGTCGAGACCCGCCGTCCCGAGCAGCGCGACCTCGGGGCGCCCGAGCTCTACTTCAACCGCGAGCTCTCCTGGCTCGACTTCAACGACCGGGTCCTCCAGATCGTCGAGAACGCGCAGGTCCCGCTCCTCGAGCGCGTGAAGTTCTGCGCGATCTACACCTCGAACCTCGACGAGTTCTTCATGATCCGGGTCGCCGGCCTGCACGACCAGGCCGACGCGGGCATCGACGCGCGCGGGCCCGACGGCCGCGCTCCCGACGAGGTGATCGAGGTGGTGCGCCGGCGGGTGCTCGAGCACGGCGACCGTCTCGCCCGCTGCCTGGATCACGACCTGCGCCCCGCCATGTCGGAGCGAGGGGTCCGCATCGTTCGCTGGGACGACATCTCCGAGCCCGAGCGTGAGGTGCTCGACGACCGCTTCCGCCGCCAGATCTTTCCCGTCCTCACCCCCCTGGCGGTGGGCCTCGGGCGCCCGTTCCCCTACATCTCCAACCTGTCGCTGTCGCTGCTCGTCTCCCTCCGCGACCCCGAGACCGACTTCCGCACCTTCGCGCGGGTCAAGGTCCCCAAGGAGATGCTGCCCCGCTTCGTGCCGGTCGGGGACGGAGGTACGACGTTCGTGCCGCTCGAGGACGTGATCGCCGCCCACCTGGACGCCCTCTTCCCGGGCACGGAGATCGTCGACTGGAGCGTCTTCCGGGTCACGCGGGATGCCGACTTCACGGTCTCCGACGAGGCCGACGACCTGCTCGCCGCGGTGGAGACGCAGCTGCGAAGCCGGCGCTTCGGCGAGGTCGTCCGGGTCGAGGTCTCCGAGGGCATGGACCCGGCTCTGCGCGCCCAGCTCGTCGAGGCGCTCGAGGTCGAGGGCCGCGACGCCTACGAGGTCCCTGGCCTGCTCGACCTCACCGACCTCTGGCAGGTCGTGGGGCTCCCCGGCCTGGGCTCGCTCCGCGACCACCCGTGGATCCCGGTCACCCAACCCCGGCTGCACGCCGGTCCGGGGGAGGAGGTGGACATGCTGGCCGCCATGCGCCAGGGCGACATCCTCGTCCACCACCCCTACGACTCGTTCTCCTCCTCGGTCGAGCGCTTCGTGGAGCAGGCGGTCGCCGACCCCGATGTCCTGGCGATCAAGCAGACCGTCTACCGCACGAGCGACGACTCGCCTCTCGTGCCCGCCCTGATCCGCGCCTCCGAGCGCGGCAAGCAGGCGGTGTGCCTCGTCGAGCTGAAGGCTCGCTTCGACGAGCGGGCGAACATCACCTGGGCCCGTGCGCTGGAGGAGGCCGGGGTGCACGTGGTCTACGGCCACCCGGGCCTCAAGACCCACGCCAAGTGCATCCTCGTGGTGCGCCGCGAGGGGGACGGCGTGCGCCACTACGTGCACGTCGGGACGGGCAACTACCACCGCGCGACGGCGCGCATCTACACCGACATCGGCCTCTTCACCGTCGATGAGGAGATCGGCGCCGACGTGGCGGACATGTTCAACTTCCTGACCGGATACGGGCGCCCCAAGGCCTACCGCAAGGTGCTCGTCGCGCCGAACCACCTGCGCGACGGGATCCTCGCCGAGATCGAGAGGACGGTCGAGGCGCACGCGCGCGGCGAGGAGGCGCGGATCGTCATCAAGATGAACGCGCTCGTCGACGAGGAGTGCATCCGCGCGCTCTACGGGGCGGCCCGGGCCGGGGTGCCGGTCGAGCTCTCGATCCGCGGGATCTGCTGCCTGCGGCCCGGCGTCGAGGGGGTCTCGGAGGGCATCCGGGTGGTCTCCGTGGTCGGTCGCTTCCTGGAGCACGCGCGGATCTTCTGCTTCGAGCGGGGGGAGGAGAAGCGGATCTTCATCGGCTCGGCGGACCTCATGCCGCGCAACCTCGACACCCGCGTGGAGCTTCTCGCCCCCGTGGAGGACCCGCAGCTCCGCGCCGAGCTGTGCGACGTGCTCGAGCGCTCGCTGGCCGACGACACCGACGCGTGGGAGCTGCGCCCCGACGGGCGCTGGGAGCGGCGAGAGGCCGGCGATGGTCCGGGCGGGCCGAGGAGCGTGCAGCGCGAGCTCATGACCCGCCACGCCGCGCGCGCGGCTGAGGGCAGCGCGGGCGCAGGCTGACCCACTACCTCGGTTAGTCACGACTTCGCTGCGCGGGCGTGATGAGAGGCACGCGGGACGCTCCGCGCGGACCCGCCATGCGCGACGGTCGCCGTCATGCGCTCCGCCCGCGGCCAGGCCTCGCTCGAGTACCTCGCCCTGTGGACGCTCGTGGCCATCGTCCTCGGCGGGGCGGCGGCGCTCACCACCGGCGGGATCGGGCGGCAGGTGCTCTACGGGATCGAGCACGGGCTCTGCGCGCTCATCGGCGGTCCGTGCCCGCCGCCCCCGCCCGATGTCGCCGACCTCCCGCCCTGTCCGCTTCACCGCTCCTCCCGCAGTCAGGACTTCCACGTCGGGTTCACCGTCGTCAGGCTGGGCGCCGGTCTGGCCGTCCTGCAGGAGCGCTTCTCCGACGGCGCGGTCGCCGTCACGTTCGCGGACACGGGCAGCGGGGCGCTCACCACGGGCGTCGGCGCCCACTTCGACCTCGGGCGCGTCAAGGTCGGCGCCCAGGCCGCCGCGGCGGTCGGGGTCGGCTTTACCACCGGTCGCACCTGGCGCTTCGCGAGCCAGGGCGCGGCCGACGCGTTCGTGCACCGCTACGGCTCCGACCAGACAGTGCTCGGACGCCTCGGCAACGACGCGCGCCGGGTCTGCCCGGTCTGCCACCTCATCGGCTGGGAGCCCGCCAAGCCGCCCGCGCCCAACGCGACCTACCTCCAGGGAGGCGGCCTGTTGCAGGCCGGAGCCTCGGCGGGCTTGGGACTTCGCGCCGAGGTGCGGGGCGCGCTCACCGGAGCGCTCGGGCGTCGTCGTGCTCGCGGTGGGGCGACGACGTGGTACGTCCGCCTCGACGGCGAAGTCGCCGCCCGCGTCTCGGCCGGGCTCGGCGTCGGCGCCGGTAGCGGCGCCTCGGCGCTGGGCGAGTACACCGTCGACGGCGCCGGACGCCCCAAGCGGCTCGTGGTACGGGTCGCCGGCCGGGGACTGATGGAGTCGGCCAGGCGCCCCGGGGGCTTCAGCGGGCACGGAGGAGCCGTCGAGACGGAGATAGCACTCGACCTCGAGGATCCGGGCAACGGCGCGGCGGCGCACGCCCTGCTCGCGGCCCTCGCAGACGGTCGCGCGAGCGAGCTGCCTCGGCGCGTGGAGAGTCTGCTCAAGCGGGTGCGCGACCACGGCACCGCGACGCTGCGCACCTTCGCGCTGCGTGACCGTCACGGAGGCCTCGACGCGGGGGTGGCGCTTGGCGTGGTGGCCGGCGGCGGCTACGCCCACGCCGACCAGCAGCTCGACCTCACCGGGGTCTACGAGCGCTTGCCGGGCCTCGGCTTCCTGCCGCGGGCGGACTGCCTGGCGATGTGAGGATCAGGGCTCCGGAGCGGGTGAGGCGCGGAAGTGGTGCTCGAGGATGTAGTGCGCGCTCGCGGACGTCGCTTACCGATCGGACGCGTCGTCTTCCTCGTCGGGCAGATTCGTCGAAGTGCTCGATCAGTTTGGGCGAGGGGAAAGGGCGCAGAGCTGCGACTCGCGCTTGGTCCCTTCATGCCCGCCCCGCCGCCCCGGCGCGCTACCAGTGCACGCCCTTCATCAGGTGCGCGAGCGCGATCTGCTCCGTGGAGGCCTTCTCGTCGGGGTCCTGCTTGCCCTTGGCGGCGGCGGAGTCCGGGAAAACCCGGTAGGCCATGTGCAGGACCTGGTCGACCGCCTTGGGCGCCAGGGAGTAGGCGACCTGGCCGAACGTCCCCAGCCGCGTGTTGATCTCCTTGGGCTTGGCGCGGATGGCCTCGCAGATCAGGTCGGCGGCCTCGTCGGGGCTGAGCGTGGGGAAGGCGTCGTAGATCTTCGTCGGCCCGATCATCGGCGTGCGCACGAGCGGCATGTGGATCGTGGTGAAGGTCACGCCGTTGCCCACGACCTCCGAGGCCGCGCAACGTGTCCAGGCATCGAGCGCGGCCTTCGAGGCGACGTAGGCCGAGAAGCGCGGCGGGCTCGTCTGCGCCCCGATCGAGGAGATGTTGACCACGTGCCCCCGCCCCTGCTCGGCGAAGTGCGGGAGCAGCGTGACGATCAGCTTGATCGCTCCGAAGTAGTTGAGCTGCATGGTCCGCTCGAAGTCGTGGAAGCGGTCGTAGGAGAGCGCCACCGAGCGACGGATCGAGCGTCCGGCGTTGTTGACGAGGTAGTCGACCGCAGGATGCTCTGACATCACCTCCTCCACGAGCTCCTCGATCGAGTCGAGGTCCGCGAGGTCCGCGGAGTAGAGGTAGGCCGCGCCGTCCTCGGCCTCGATCTCGTCCTTGGTCTCCTGCAGCTTCTCGGCGTTGCGCGCGACGAGCAGCGGGATCCCGCCCGCGGCGGCGATCTTGTGCGCGGCGGCCTTCCCGATGCCGCTCGAGGCGCCGGTGATGAGCACGACCTTGCCGTTCACCGCGCCCTCGAAGGAGCGGTCCTTGAACAGGTCGGGGTCGAGGTTTCGCTCCCAGTAGTCCCACAGCTTGTCGGCGTAGTCGGGCAGGGGGGGCAGCTCGATCCCGGAGCCCTCGAGCGCCCGCTCGGTGTCGCGGGTGTCGAACTGGGGGGTGAGCCCGATGTGCTCGATGATGTCGTCGGGGATGCCGAAGTCGGCCAGCACCGTCTTGCGCAGCTGCTTGGCCTGGGGCAGCTTCATGAGCATCGAGAGCGTGCCCTTAGGCAGGGCCTGGGTGAGCTTCTGGTCGATGCGGATCGCCAGCTGCGGGGCATGTGCGGCCTTGGCGAACTCGTTCATCACCTCGCCCGACCGCGTCGACCTCGGGGCGGTGAGGTGGAAGGCCTGGCCGTCCAGGTCGGGCAGGTGGGCGATGTGGTCGAGCGTCGCCGCCACCCAGTCGACCGGCACGATGTTCGTGTAGCCGAGCTCGGGACCGACGAGGGGGAACCACTCGGGCAGGTAGTGGCGCGCCTTCTGGATCGCCTTGAAGAAGTAGTAGGGGCCGTCGATCTTGTCCATCTCGCCGGTCTGGGAGTTGCCGACGACGACCGCGGGTCGGTAGACGCGCCACGGGCCCTGCGCCTTCTCGCGCACGAGCTTCTCGGACTCGAACTTCGTGCGGTGGTATGGGCTGGGGAGCTTCTGGCCCTCGTCGAACATGTCCTCGCGGAAGTGGCCCTTGTAGGAGCCCGCGGCGGCGATGGAGGAGACGTGGTGGAAGTGGCCCGGCTCGAGCTGGTTGGCCAGCTCGATCGCATGGCGGGTGCCGCCCACGTTGAGCTTGTTGTTGCGCTCCTCGTCGGCGGTCATGTCGTAGATCGCCGCCAGGTGGAAGAAGTGCTCGATGGTGCCCTTGAGCTCCTCGACCTGCTCGTCGGAGACGCCCAGCCGCCGCTCGCCGAGGTCGCCGATGACCGGCTTGATCCGGTCCGAGCCGCCCCACTTCTCCTCGCTCAGGCGCCGGAGCTTGTCCTTCGAGCCCTCGCGGACGAGCGTGTAGATGTCGCCGTCGCCCTCGCGCTCGAGCAGCCGCTCCACCAGATGGCGACCGATGAAGCCGGTCGCGCCCGTCACGAAGTAGGTCATGTCTCTCTCCCCAAGGCGGTCAAGGGGGCGATCCTATAGGGGCGGGTCGGGGCGAGGTCTAGGAGGACCTGGCGGGTCGGCCACTGCGACCACCCAGCTGTCCTTCTCCGGCCGCCGCTTCGGGGTGCCGCGCTCCAATGGACCCGTTACCCAGCGCGTGCCGGCAGCCAACCGAGTACCGCCGGCCGCTCGTCCGGGCAGAAGCCGAGCCGCCCTGCCGACCCGTCCGTCTTTGTCTCGGAGCGACCCGGCGTTATTCCGCACAATCGAGTAGCCTCGCCGCACAGATGAGAGAACGCGGCGCTTATCCCCTTGACGTAGGGATGGTTTCGTGGGATGATGTGCTCATGTCGAAGGTGAATCGCAACCGGCCGAAGACCTCGAAGGCGTCGGAGTCCTCGTACTCGCTCATGCAGTTCATGCAGGACTTCCCCGACGATCGGACCTGCCTGGACTTTCTGTGGCGCAAGCGGTTCTCCCCTGACGGCGAGCACGCCGAGTGCCCGAAGTGCGAGCGCACCCGCCGCTTCCATCGCGTCGCGTCGCGGCCCTCGTACTCGTGCGACTCGTGCGGGCATCACATCCACCCGACCGCCGGGACGATCTACCACCGCTCCGCCACGTCGCTGCATCTGTGGTTCTACGTCTCCTACCTGATGACTAGCACCAGGTGCGGGATCTCCGCTAAGCAGGTCGAGCGGGAGATCGGCGTGGGCTACAAGACCGCGTGGCGGATGTGCAACCTCATCCGCAACCAGCTCATGGACCAAGGCGACGATGCGCCGCTGACCGGCGAGGTTGAGATAGACGAGACCTTCGTCGGCGGCAAGCCGAAGGCACGCGAGATCCGCGCCGCCGCCAGGTCATTCTCGCCGCAGTCCACCGCGGGCAGGGTCGCCGGCGCGAAGAAGACCGTCGTGTTCGGGATGGTCGAGCGCGGCGGACGCGTACGGGCGATGACGCTTCCGAGCAGTCGCGGGTACACGCTGAAGGGGCCGATCCACCAGCACGTCCTCCCCGAGGCGCAACTTTTCACGGACGAGTACAAGGGCTACTGGGGCCTCGACAAGACCTACGCCTCGCACGAGCGGATCGAGCACGGCCTTCGCGTATACGTTCGCGGCAACGTCCACACGAACACCATCGAGGGGTTCTTCGGCAACGTGAAGAACGGCATCGCCGGGAACTACCACGGCGTGTCCGCGAAATGGCTCCAGGGCTACGTCAACGAGTACGCCTGGCGCTACAACCACCGCGACGACCCACGGGCGATGTTCGCCACACTCATGCTCCGCGCGGCAGCGGCCTAGCGCCGCCCCCCGAGAACCCAGTCAGAACCGGGGGGCGGGCCGTAGGCGTCTTGCGAGTGACGGACGGCAAGGTAGCCGATCCCTCGGCGTTTCCGTCCGGCACGCTCGCAAGGATCACCGACTCAGCCTGCCCTCAATGCGCGAGTGACATCTAGCTGCGGGGACGGGACCAGCCCAGTCAATAGGAGCCCAACGTGGTTACCCATCAAATCGTCTGCGTGGAGACGCTGCACCCACACCGGCACATCACTCACGTAGGAATCGGCAACGACCGCGACAGCGCCGACCAGCGCGTCACGGTGGAGAGGGTCCGAGACGCGCTGTTGCTTGGCGCCCGCTTCTACACGGTCAGCCCCTCAACAGGGCGTACCGCGAATGTGGAGGCTGTCGACTACCGCTACCCATCGGGCATCGTGAAGACGATCCGTTCGGCTGCGGACGCGGTCCAGGACAACAACCTGGACAACCTCCGCACCTGTCGTCGCTGGAAGTCCTAGTTCCCGGCGAACAAGGGCGCTACACGCGGGAAGGGATGGCGCACGTTCGGGCCATCCCTTCCCGCGTCTGGATGAGACGTATAGCCCAGCGCCACCGCGATCGCATGCGCGAGGAAGGGCACAAAGCGCTCCGCCTCCTGCGCGCTCAGCGAGAGTCCAATGCGCTGATCCAAGGTGAGGTCGATCTGCCCTCCGTCGACCGGCGTAGCGCTCAGGAACGGCACCTGACGGCCCTCTACGACGACATCGTGATGCGAGAACGGGCCTACGAACGCAAGACTGGACTCGAGCTGGGGAAGGTCCTGCTCAGGCATGCCACACCTTTCAAGGGGCCATCCGATAAACCTTCTACTCGGACGGCTTGGTGGAAGGCTTTGCGGCCTTCTCAAGGTCCCGCAGCACCGCGTCCCGAGTCGGCACGGGGATTTCAACCGGCTTGCCCTTCGCCGGTCGCGTCTTCTGCTTAGGCTCTGGGCCGCGGCTTGAAGAGGCTTCCTTGGGCGGGTCGGACGCGGGAGGTCCAAGCTGTTCCACGGTCACGAGAATACCTCCGGATGGATCGCGGCTCCTGTACGGCCATGGCGTGGGCCCAGCGATGCACGACCTCGCGCTTCCAAAGTTCCTCGCGGGACAGCTGCGGGTGGTCCGCGAGCGGAGCGCGAGGGTGGCGATGCCACGGCTCGACGGTTGCGATGATCACCCTGACCTCTTTGATGACGGAGGCGTGTTCCTCTGGCATCCGGTCATCGCCAGTCACGAGCACGGCGCCCGGGTGGTCTGTCGCCATGGCCCGAAGCAATTCGGGATCGAGGTAGTCCTTCCAGCCGAGCTCGGCTACGGACGTGGCAGCACGCCCGCGCTCGCGCAGCCGCGTGACCATCTTCCGGCTGAGGTTCGCATCGACGATCAGGAGCCGTTCCGGGCGCTTATGCCGCTTCGTAGCGACGCGCTACCTCCCACCACCGGACAGCATCCTCAATCTCCTCGTCGTTTATCCCATACTCGTCGCGCAGAAGGTCGTCGCCGCCCTCGACTAGAGCAAGCTCGGCAACCGAGCGGGCGGCCATGCGATGGCCGCGTACAACCGGCCGTCCGCTGAGGCGGTCGGGATTGACCTCGATGTGCTTGAGATTCGGAAGCTCGCGTACGGCCCATCCGCCACGATTTAGGTCGCCCGCGATGCGCCGCAAGTCGCCCAGTCTCATGACCTGGTGCCATGGACGGTCGCTCACGTCGTAGTGCTCGTCGCCTTTCCGGACCAGGACTGTCGTGGTAGCGCCTAGCTCCTCCGGTGCGGAGGTTGCCAGGTCAGCCGAGGAGAGCGGCCAGTCCCCGACCTCCCCGTCTTCGCGGAGCGACACGAGCACGGTCTTGATCCTCCGATATCCGACCCCTTCGTCCCAAAGGTGATGCACCACCATGGCCTCAGCGATGTCCTGATAGCTATAGACACGAGGCGAGACGCCCTTCGGCGACTGCGACGACCGGATGTAGGCATACCGCGCCCACTGGCCGATCTCATGGCCGGAAACTCCCGCTAAACGACCGACTTCGTTGGCGAGGTAGTGCCCTCTAGGGGGCATGTGATGCAGCGAACCCATGGGCATCCCACCCTAAAGCGCCTCCCGGCGAATGGGAAGCCCTGAGCGCTTGCTTGCCACGCTGTAGAAGTGTAGCGCAAAGTCCCTACGTCAAAGGGATAAGCGCCGAGAACGCTTATCAGGATCAAGTTCGTCTCGCCGGCTGCACTCTTCGACGGCTCGCGCCTTCCGCCGCGCCTGCGGGCCGCCGCGCAAGAGGGGCCCTTCGTCGGGCGCGACGCGGAGCTGGACGCCATCGCCGAGGCGCTCGCGTCCGCGCGCGCCGGGGCGCCCACGGTGGCCTCCCTGGCCGGAGAGCCCGGGATCGGCAAGACCCGACTGGCCGCCGAGGCCGCGGCGCGCGCCGAGCGCGACGGCGCGCTCGTGCTCTACGGCCGCAGCGAGGAGGGGCTTGACGCTCCCTACCACCCCTTTGCTGAGCTGCTCGCCGCCTATGCGCCACACGAGCCTCCGGAGGTGTTGGCGGAGAACGGCGACGCGCGCGAGCTCGGTCGGCTCGTACCCTCGCTGCGCCCACCCGCCAGCGCCGGCGATGCGCCGGAAGCGACCGTGTTGCTCTCGGGGGCGGCGATCGCTACGTCCTCTTCGGAGCGGTTCGCGCCGTTCTCACGGCGGCCTCCGCCTCCGCGCCGCTCCTGCTCGTGCTCGACGACCTGCACTGGGCCGACCAGGCGACGCTCATGCTCTTGCAACACGTCCTGTCGGCGCCCGAGTCTCCACGGGCGCTCGTGCTCGTCACCCACCGGCCCACCGAGATCGCGCATCCCGATCTCCTGACCTCGGCCCTCGAGGACGCCCGGCGTCGCCGTCGAGTGCTCGACCTGCCCCTCGGCGGACTCGACGCAGGAGCGATCGAGCGGCTCATCGACGAGCGAACCGGCCGCCCGGCGAGCGGGGAGGGGCGCGAGCTCGCCCGGGCCCTCGCGCGTGAAGCGGGCGGCAACCCGTTCTTCATCGCGGAGATCCTGCGCAGCGCGGAGAGCCGCGTCGAGAACGACGACGACGCGTGGCGACTCAGCGCGCAGGAGCTCGCCACCGCCCCTCCCGAACCGGTGCGCGACGTCATCCGTCAGCGGGCGAGGCGGCTCGGCGCCAAGACGACGCGAGTCCTCGCCGCAGCGGCGCTCACCGGTCGGGAGTGGGAGCTCGGGCTCCTCGCGCGCGTGGCCGACCTTCCGGTGGCCGAGGTCGCCGCGCTTCTCGACGAGGCTCAGCGCGCGGGACTCCTCGTGGAGCTTCCCGGTCCTGGAGCACGCTTCGGCTTCGTCCACGCCCTGGTCGAGGCCACGCTGCGCGAGGAGACCGGTCCGGCCGGGCGTGGCCGGCTGCACCGCCGCGCGGCCGAGGCGATGGAGGCGCTCTACGGCCGCGACGGCGACGCCCGAGCGGCGGAGCTCGCCGAGCACTGGTACCGCGCCGAGCCCGCCGATCGCGAAGCCGCGAGCCGGTGGGCGGAGCGAGCCGGCCGGCACGCCCTGGAGCGGCGCGAGCCGGGAGCGGCGGCCCGCTGGTACCGGCGGGCGCTCGAGCTGGGCGGCCCGCGGGGCGCCGGGGGTGACGGACGTCGCTGTGAGCTGCTCATCGGGCTCGGCCACGCGCAGCTCGCCGAGGGCGACGCCGCCTTCCGCGAGACGCTGCTCGAGGCGGCCCGGCTCGCCGAGCGACTGGGCGACGGACCGCGACTCGTACGAGCCGCAGTGGCCAACAACCGGGGCTTCGTCTCCGCCGCGGGGGCCGTCGACGACGAGCGCATAGCGGTGCTCGGCGCCGCGCTCGCGGCCGCGGGCGAGCACGACAGCGCCGAGCGCGCCGCGCTGCTGGCCACGTTAGGTGCGGAGTTTTACTTCTCTCCGGCAGACCTCGAGCGGCGCATCTCGCTCAGCGACGAGGCGCTGGCCATGGCTCGCCGGGTCGGCGACCCAACGACCCTCAGTCTCGTGCTCACTGCACGCATCACCATCTGGGGCCCTCCCGAGAACCTCGACGAGCGCCTGCGCAACGCGACGGAGAACATCGCCCTCGCCGACCAGCTTGGCGACGGCTCGGCACAGTTTCGCGCGCTGCGCTGGCGGGGCGCGACGCTGCTGGAGGCTGGGCGACTGGAGGAGGCCGAGCGCGCGGTCGAGCGCCAGGAGCGACTGGCGCAAGGCTTGGGCGACCCCACCGCGCTGTGGATGACCCTCCAGGATCGAGCGCGCATGGCCGTCGTGCACGGCCGGCTCGAGGAGGCGGAGCTGCTCACGGAGCAGGCCGTCGCCGTGGGCACCGAGAGCCAGCAGCCCGACGCGGTGATGTTCTATGCCAACGAGATGGCCGCAATCCGCTGGGAGCAGGGGCGACTGCCCGAGCTCCAGCCGCTGATCGCCCGGGGCGTCGCGGAGCAGCCGGGCGTGCCCGCCTTGCGTGCGGTGCTCGCCTTGGCCTACGGCGAGGCCGACCTGGCCGCCGAGGCCGCGCAGGTCTTGCGGACCGACGCCGCGAGCGGCTTCGACGAGCTGCTCTTCGACGTGACCTGGTTGGCCGCGCACGTGCAGTACGCCCACGTCGCGGCCGACGTGGGCGAGCGCGACGCGGCGTCGAGGCTCTACGACCGGCTGCGACCCTGGCCGGGGCGCGTCGCCTGGACCGGGGGGATCTGGGGGCCGGTCGACCTCGCGCTGGGACGGCTGGCCGTGACGCTCGAGCGCTACGAGGACGCACAGCGCCACCTCGCCGCCGCGCGCCAGCGCTCCGAGCGGTGGGGCGCGCCGATATGGCGGGCGCGCGCGGCGCTCGGAGCAGGGGCGCGCCTGGTTGGGACAGGGAGAGCGCTCGGCCGCGCTCGCGGCCCTCGGGGAAGCGGCCGAGGACGCTCGGCGCTGGGGGGCCCAGGCGGTCGCGCGGCGCGCCGAGAGCCTGCTGGGTTGCGAGCTCGCCGCCCAGGCGCTCACGGGCAGCACGACCGGCGCGCGGCTCGAGATGGGCGCGGTCATCACTCAGCGTTCCGAGGCGAGCGACAGTCGCGAGGCGCCGGCCCCGCGCGCCGCACACGTACGCCGAGAGGGCGAGCTCTGGAGGCTCTCCCTCGGGAACCGCTCGATCATGCTCAAGGACTCCAAGGGGGTCGGCCACCTCACGCGCCTACTGGAGGCGCCGGGCGTGGAGCTCCACGTCCTCGACCTCGACCTCGACGGCGCTCTCGCGCCGAGGACTCAGCGCGCGGCCGACCCGGACCTGAACGCCCCGTCTCGGCTGAACGGCACGGGCGAGATGCTCGACGAGGCGGCCCGTGGCGCGTACCGCGAGCGCCTCAAGGACCTCCGCGACCAGCTCGAGGAAGCCGAGCGCTTCAACGATCCCGAGCGGGCGGCGCGGGCGCGGGACGAGATCGACTTCATCGGTCGCGAGCTGGCGGCGGCGACCGGGCTGGGCGGTCGCCCGCGTCAGACCGGAGACCCCTGCGAGCGGGCTCGCGTCAACGTGACCAGGGCTCTGCGGCGTGCGCTGGGGAAGATCGAGGCCGCCGATCCGGTCGTGGGTTACCACTTGCGCACCGCCGTGAAGACCGGAACCTTCTGCGTCTACGAGCCTCCGCCCGGCGACGTCGCCCGTCGCCCCGGGCGCCCGCATGATGGACGGGCGCCCGCACCCAGGGGAGTTGCCGCGACGGATGAACGACGAGCGGTCGACGGTGTTTGACCGGAAGAGCTCCTCGCTGAAACGCCGGACCGTGACGGCCTTCGAGCCGGGACGCGGCCCGTGGAACATCGTTCCGGGCGAAGGAACGCCTATTCGGTGAGCGCTCCTCCTGGTGAGTGCGTCGTCAGACGCCCGACTCTCGCGACCAAGGACTCCCGATGATCGAGCACGATGCAAGATCGTTTTGCCGGACGGAACGCCTGCAACCACGCACTCGCGAGGTAGCGGAGCAAATGCGCTCGCCATCCCGTGGAACATCGTTCCACGCGATGGAACGCCTTCCCTCGTGAGCGGCCGCTTCGGGCCGCGAGGAGCTCGCTGTCAGCGCTGAACGCAAAGGAACGCCGATGATCGCCAAGCCCCCAACCTGCGCCACCGCTCGCCTTCGACGCAGCGCCGTTGCGGTGGTGGCGGTCGCCGCAGGCGCCCTGGCGCTTCCCGCGAGCGGACTGGCCGACGGCAACTCCTACACCCTTCAGCCGAGTCAGGACGCGTCGTTTGGCGTGCTGAAGGTCAAGAGCTACCAGCTCAGCGTCGGGGCGGCAGCGAAAAGGGGCAGCCGGCGTCGCTGAGCGCGTACTTCACCCGCAGCTCGCAGGGATCCACGCAGAGCCACTCCTACGACTTCATGCACGGGGTGTCGGTGAAGCTGAGCGGGACGCTGGGGTCGGGAACTGTGAAAGCCAGCCTCGGGAGCGCGGGTAGCGTGAGCATGAAGTTCCGCCCCACCGCTCGCGCGAAGACCACGAAGCCCTCCAAGGGCTGCACCGGAGGAGTGACGAAGAGCCGTAAGGGCATCCTGCGCGGCACGTTCCGGCTGGTCATCGACAAGGGCTACTTCAAGACGATCCGCGCGATCAAGCTGCCCGCCGTCGTCTCCATTTCCGGGAAGCAGACCTGCAAGTCGGGCTCGGGCTCGGGCTCGAAGCCCGAGCCGCAGCGCACGTCGCTGGGTAACGTCGGGGCCGGCACCTTGAGCTTCAGCGCGACGAAGAACGGCGACGGCACGGTGAATCAGCAGGTCAGCGTGCAGAAGATCGGCAAGAACGCGCAGATCTTCCACTCCATCTCGGTGAACCGGGCGCCGGCGTCGAGCTTCACCGCAGCGGACAATGCGTCGACCGCGCACGTCGATGCGGCCGGGCCGTTCCTGAGCGGCGCGGCCAACTTCACCGGGACCGACTTCTACGACGGGGGGGCCAACGGGAAGCTCTCGGGCAACTTCGCCGCGAAGTTCGACTCGATCGGCACCCAGAAGCCGTTCGCCGCCGGCAACATCGAGGGCTTCCTGCAGAAGCCGGGCTTCAAGCCGCCGCCGCCGCCTAACAAGCCGCCGACGGCCGACTTGGTGGCAAATCAGGATTCGCCCGACGCGCTGGCGGTCAGCTTCAACGATTAGTCGAACGATCCCGACGGAAGCATCGTCGCCTGGTCGTGGGACTTCGGCGATGGCTCAAGCTCGACCCAGCAGAATCCCACCCACACGTACGCGACGGCGGGTAGCTACACGGTCAAGCTGACGGTGACCGATGACCGGCAGGCCCAGAGCACCGTGGCGAAGACCGTCACCGTCACCGCGCCGCCGCCATGAGGTTCGCGCAACTCGGTGGAGTGCTCGCCGTGGCCGCGCTTGCGGCGGCGGTGAGCGCCGTCCCCGCGGCAGCCGCCGTGCGCCCGCGCCTCGAAGGACGCTTCGCCGTGACTGGCGTGGTCACGGCGACGAAGGGCTACACCGGCGGTCACAAGGGCACGCAGATCCGCAACACGTACATCTTCACGCCGAGCGCGAACTGCGCCCGCTTCGCTCCGTGCGATCGCGTCAAGCTCACGCGCAAGAAAAAGTCCGGCAAGACCGTGCCCGGGACCCCGCCGGTGTTCAAGCGGACGGGGGGCGACACGTACTCCGGCCGGCTGATCAGCCGGCGGACGGTCTCCGGCTGCCGACTCAAGGACGAGAACGCGATCACCGTGCGGGTGACGCAGAGCGCGCAGGTCGGCTACGCCCTCCGGGCCACCAAGATCGCCGTGACCTTCCACGAGAGGACCGTCGGGGAGACCTGCCGCTTCAACGCGAGCCAGACCGCGAAGTACACGGGCACGCGCACCGACCTGCCGAGCGCGCCCAAGGCGCAGTTCGACTCCCAGCAGTCGGATACCGCCGAGCGCACGCTCGACTTCAGCGACACCTCGACCGACGATCACGACCACGGGCACGTGACCGACTGGACTTGGGACTTCGGCGATCCGAGCTCGGGCGCGACGAACCAGTCCCACGCCACGAACCCCTCGCACACGTTCACGAGTCCCGGGACCTATACCGTCACGCTCACCGTCACCGACGACCAGGGCCTGCGCAGCCGGGTGCAGAAGCAGGTGACCGTCGCTGCGCCGCCAGCCAACCAGCCCCCGACCGCAAACTTCAGCGCGTTTGAGGGCTCGCCCGGAGCGCTCAGCTTCAGCGATCAGTCGAGCGACCCCGACGGCAGTATCGCCGCCTGGTCATGGAACTTCGGCGACAACTCTACCTCGGCAGAGCAGAACCCGACGCACAACTACGCGGCGGGGGGGCACCTACACCGTGACGCTGACCGTCACCGACGACCGCGGAGGGCAGGGCACGACGTCCAAGAGCGTCACGGTCAGCGGGCCCTGAGCATCAGCACGAGCAACGTCCCATAAGCCTCACACGCCGGCGCCCGCGCCGCCCCGCCCCTCGCCATCCGCGAAGCGCGCGGCGCCCCGCAGCGCCGTCGCGTGGGTCTGCACCGCCGAGTTCGCCTCGAGCGCCAGCCCCGCGTCGAGCGGCAGCCCGAAGCCCTCGAGCGCAGCGCGGCGGTCGGCGAGCATCGTCACCTGCGGGAACGCCGCGAGGGCCTCGGCGTACTCGAGCGCGCGCTCCAGCGGATCCTCCACGACCTCGTTGACGAGCCCCCACGCCAGCGCCTCGGACGCCTCCATGATCCGGCCGGTGAGGATGAGGTCCATCGCGCGGCCCATCCCGACGATCCGCGGCAGGCGCTGGGTGCCCCCGTCGATGAGCGCCACTCCCCAGCGGCGCTCGGGGAAGCCGAGGCGCGCCCCCGGCGTGGCGAGCCGCAGGTCGCACCACAGCGCCAGCTCGAGCCCTCCCGCGACGCACCAGCCCGAGATCGCCGCGATCGTCGGCTTCGGGGAGTGCAGGCGGGTGAACCCGAGCGGACCGGCGGGATCGCCCAGCCGTGGCCCGAAGGTCTCGATCGCCTTGAGGTCGGCGCCGGCGCAGAACGCCTCGCCCCCCGCGCCCGTGAGGATGAGCACGCGCGCGTCCTCATCCTCGACGAAGCGGCGGTAGGCGGCGCCGAGCGCCTCCGCGGTCGCGCCGTCGACGGCGTTGCGACGCTCGGGTCGCTCGATGGTGAGAACGGCGGCGGCGCCGGTGCGCGCGTAGGAGACGGGCTCGGGCACGTGGCCATGCTTCCACACCGGCCGCGAGCGGGAAATGCGAACGGCCCCGTGCGGGGAGCACCGGGGCCGTTCGACGAGGCGGAGGTATCGCCGTCCGCAACCCTTCCGGAGCTCGCCCGCTCCGGTGTCACGAAGTGGTGAAGCCGAGCCGCCGGGCTACCAGCCGCCGCGCCACTCGGGGGTGGTGGCTCGGCGCTTCTTGGCGTCCGTGCGCGCGTGCTTGCGCTTCTCGAGGCGGGACTGGAGCACGCTCATCACGAGGATGAAGAGGGGGAAGAACGCGATGACGAGAAAGCCCGCGTTGGTGACCACCACGTCGTTGGTCTCGCCGTAGAAGCCCTGGCCCCCCGGGTTGCGCGCGAGGGCGGCGGGCGCGAGGAGCGCGACGGCGAGAAGCGCTGCGCAGAAGGCGGGAAGGAGGCGGCGCACGGCTCGCACCAGGGTAGCGGACGCGCCGCCCGCCGCGGCGGCTTCGCGGGTCCTCGACGGGCACTATCCTCGCCGCCATGGCGCTCCTCCGGCTCCGGCGCGACCCCGGAGTCGCGGTGCTGCGGCTCGACCGCCCCGAGCGCCGCAACGCGCTGGACTCGCCGACGATCGCCGCCCTGGTCGAAGCGCTCGAGGAGCTCGCGGCGGAGGAAGAGCTCCGCGCGCTCGTCCTCTCCACCACGAGCCCGCGCGCTCTGCGCGGGGGCGGACGTCTCGGAGGTGCTCTCCCCCGAGGAGGGCGTCGCGCGCATGGAGGGCTTCGCGCGGCTCTACGCGGCGTGGGAGGCCTTCCCCGCCCCGACCATCTGCGTCTGCGTCGGCGACGTGCTGGGCGCGGGGGCGGAGCTCGCCGCCGGCGCCGACCTGCGCGTGGGCGGCGAACCGCTCCGTCTCGGCTGGGTGGGCACGCGCCTCGGGGTACCGGTCGGCGTGGCGCGCCTCGTCCCCCTCGTCGGGCTCTCCCGTGCCAAGGAGCTCCTGCTCACCGGTCGGGTGCTCGGCGCCGCCGAGGCGGCCGGGCTCGGGCTTCTGCACCGAGTGGCGGCCTCGGGCGAGGAGGCGGAGGCCGCGGCGCTGGCACTGGCGGCAGAGATCGCCGACCAACCCGCCGCCGGCACCCGCCAGGCCAAGCGCCTGCTGCGTCGCTTCGAGGGCACGGAGGAGCGGGTCGCGCGCGAGAACGAGATCCTCCTCTACTGGCAGCGCGCGGGGCCGGGGCTGCCGCAGGGCCGCCGCCATTGAGACTACACTCGACTACATGACCAAGGTCCCCCCGTTCTCCGTTCGGATGAGCGCCGAGACGCGGAACCGTCTCGACGCCCACAGTCGCCGGCGCCGCGAGCCGAGGGCGCGCATCGTCGAGCGCCTGATCGACGAAGGGTTGCGCATGGAGGAGCATCCGGGGATCGTCTTTCGCGGCGGGGCGGCCGGGCGCCGTGCGGGGCTCGCGGCCGGCCCCGATGTCTGGGAGGTGCTTGACACGCTCAAGGGCACCGGTCTCGCGGGCGAGGAGGCGATCGCGGCCACCGCGGAGTGGGGCGGCCTCACCGCCGGTCAGGTACGCACGGCGGTTCGCTACTACGCCGACCATCGCGCGGAGATCGACGAGTGGATCGAGGGCAACGGGGAGGAGGCCGAGCGCGCCCGGCTCCAGTGGGAGCGGGCACGGGAAGCGCTCGCTTGAGGTTGCTGCTCGACGAGATGTACCCGCCCAGCATCGCCCGGGAGCTTCGCCGCCGGGGTCGGGAGGTCAGCGCGGTGACCGAGCGGGACGACCTGCGCGGGCTGGCGGACGCCGAGCTGTTCGCTGCGGCGCAGGAGGAACGCCGGTGCCTCGTCACCGAGAACGTGCGGGACTACGCACCGCTTACCGACGACTATGACGGCCGCGGCGAGCCGCAGTTCGGCCTGGTGCTCGTGCCGGCGCGCCGGTATCCGCGAGGCGATGCACGCACGGTAGGGCGGCTGGTCGCCGGGCTCGACGGCCTCCTCGCGAGCGCGCGGGCTGACGCGGCGACGAGCCTGCGCCACTGGCTTTAGGGCCGCCCGCTCGCCCGCTCTACCATCGAGCGCCATGGCCGTCCTCATCGCCTCCGACCTCGGCAAGGACATGGCGGGAGAGCCGCTGCTCCGCGGGGTCTCGTTCAAGCTCGAGCGCCGCGACCGCCTGACCCTGTCGGGCCGCAACGGCTCGGGCAAGACCACGCTGCTGCGCATGCTCGCGGGCCAGGCCTCGATCGATCAGGGAGAGCTCGTCCTCCAGAAGGGCGCGAAGGTGGCCCTGCACGACCAGCGCCCACCGCGGGAGCGCGACATCACCCTGCGCGACTACGTCCTCTCGGGTGCACGAGAGCTCGTGCGCATCGAGGAGGAGCTCGGGCGCCTCGAGCAGGCGATGGCCGACGGCGCCCACGACGAGGCGACCCTGAACGCCTACGCTGCCGCGCAGGCACGCCTCGAGCACGCCGGCGGCTACCGCTGGCGCGAGGAGGCCCTGGCCACGCTGCGCGGCCTCGGCTTCGTCGACGCCGACCTCGACCGCCGGCTCGACACCTTCTCCGGCGGGGAGCTGACCCGCGGCTCCCTGGCCCGCGCGCTCGCCGGCGACCCCGACCTGCTGCTGCTCGACGAGCCCACCAACCACCTCGACATCGCCGCGCTTGAGTGGCTCGAGCAGCACCTCGCCGGCCTCGACGCCGCGGTGGTGCTCGTGGCCCACGACCGCTGGTTCCTGGAGGCCGTGGGCACCGCCGTGCTCGAGCTCGAGGGGGGCCGCTCGCGCTTCTTCGCCGGAACGTGGCACGCCTGGCGGCGCGAGAAGGCCGCGCGCGAGCTCGCCCTCGGTCGCGCGGTGGAGCGCCAGCAGGCGGAGATCGAGCGGCTCGAGCGCTTCGTGACCCGCTTCCGCGCCGGCACTCGGGCGCGCCAGGCGCAGTCGCGGGCCAAGAAGCTCGACAGGATGGAGCGGGTCGGGAAGGACCGGCGCGACGCCGCCAACCTGGCCTTCGCGTTCAAGCCGCCCGAGCGCAGCGGCCGTGTCGTCTTCGAGCTCGAGGACGGGCGCCTCCGGGCCGGCGAGAAGGAGCTGCTCGCCGGCGCGGAGATCTGGCTCGAGCGTGGGGAGCACGTCTCGCTCGTGGGCCCCAACGGCGCGGGCAAGACCACGCTGATCGAGACGCTCGCCGGCCTGCGCCCGCTGGCCGGCGGCAAGCTGCGCCAGGGACACAACGTCAAGCTCGGGTTCCTCTCCCAGCACGCCGACGAGCTCGGAGCGGCCGGCGCGCGCACGGTGCTCGAGGTCGCCCAACGCGCCACCGGGCTCACCCCGAACAAGGCGCGCGCGCTGCTCGGCCGCTTCCTCTTCTTGGGAGAGGAGTCCGAGAAGCCGCTCGACGGGCTCTCCGGTGGGGAGCGACGCCGGCTCTCTCTGGCCATCCTCGTCCACTCGGGCGCGAACCTCCTCATCCTCGACGAGCCCACGAACCATCTCGACCTCGAGAGTCGGGAGGCGCTCGAGGCCGCGCTCGCCGGCTTCGAGGGCTCGCTCCTGCTCGTCTCCCACGATCGGGCGCTGCTCGACGCGGTGGGCACGCGAACCGTGGCCCTCGAGGACGGGGGGCTGCGCTCCTACGTCGGCGGGTGGCCCGAGTACGTGCGCGTACGGGAGGAGCGCCGGGCGGCGAACGGGAAGGCGAACGGGGCGACGCGTCCTTCCCGCCCGGCCCGCGCCGCGCCCGAGCGGGCAAAGGTTGCCGGCCCGTCCAAGAACGCCCGCCGCGCCCAGCGCGCGCTCGAGCGGGAGATCGAGGACGCCGAGGCGGCGCTCACCGCACTCGAGGACGAGCTGCGAGCGCCCGCGGCGTGGGAGGACCCTGAGCGCGCCGCATCCTCGTCCGAGCGCCACGGGGCTGCCAAGCGCGCGGTCGAGGAGCTCTACTCGCGCTGGGAGGCCACCGCCACGTAGCGGCGCGAACCGTTCACCGCTGCTTCACGAGCGGTTCACGAGTCGGTAACGACGCCGCGCCGGGCGCCGGTCAGGCTGGCGCGCGTGAGTGCGATGCCAGCCGAGCGCCTGCTGCGCGCCGGGCCGCTCGAGGTCCACACGACCGATCCGACGGTGCTGGCCGGGCGCCGGCCGCTCGCGCTCTCCGTCCGCGAGCACCGCCTCCTCGTCGCGCTGGCCCTACGCGCCGACCGGGTGGTGACGCGCGAGGAGCTCTACGCCGTCGTGTGGGGCAGGACGCTGCGCCCGGGCGACCGCTCCATCGACGTCTACGTGCGCAAGCTCCGGGTCAAGCTCGCCGCCGCCCTGCCCGGGTGGCGCTACATCCACACGCACTTCGGCTTCGGCTACCGGTTCTCCGCCGAGCGTTCACCGTCTGTTCACAACACCGCTACGTCCCGGTAACAGACTCGGGTCCAGCCGCTGGGACTCTCCGCCGCGACCAGCGACCCCGACCAGCAGCAACTAAAGGAGACTTCGTGCGATCACGACAGCTCACGGCTCTCGGTGCGGCGGCCGCGCTCGCCCTCGGGACCGCGGCGTGCGGGAGCAGCAGCTCCGGCGGCAGCGGCGGCGGCAACACGAGCAGCAGCGGAGGCGGAGGCGGAGGCGCCATCAACGGCGCCGGCTCCACCTTCGAGGCGCCCGTCCTCATGCAGTGGGGCAATGACCTGAAGAGCCAGGGCGTCACCGTCAACTACCAGGCGGTCGGCTCGGGCGCCGGGGTCATGCAGTTCATGCAGGGCGCGGTCGACTTCGCCGGCTCCGATCCGGCGCTCAAGGACGCCGAGATCGCCGCCACCAAGAGCAAGGGCGAGCCGGTCCACGTCCCGACCGTCCTCGGCGCGATCAACATCTCCTACAACCTTCCCGGAGTACCCAAGGGCCTCAAGCTCGACGGCCAGACCGCCGCCGACCTCTTCCTCGGGAAGATCAAGAGCTGGAACGACCCGGAGATCGCCAAGCAGAACCCGGGCGCCAAGCTCCCCTCGACCAACGTCACGGTGATCCACCGCTCGGACTCGTCGGGCACGACGAAGGGCTTCACGACCTTCCTCGCGGCCTACTCGTCGAAGTGGAAGAGCCAGGTGGGGGCGGACAAGACGGTCAAGTGGCCCACGGGAACCGGCGCCAAGGGCAACGCGGGCGTCGCCGCCGCCGTCAAGCAGCAGCCCGGCTCGGTCGGGTACGTCGAGGAGGCCTACGCGCTCCAGAACAACTTCACGAGCGCATCGGTGAAGAACAAGTCGGGCTCCTACGTGGAGCCGACCCTGCAGAGCACCACCGCGGCGGGTGAGGGCCTGAAGATCCCGAGCGACCTGCGCTACACCGCGATCAACGCACCGGGTGCGCAGGCCTACCCCATCGCCTCGCAGACGTTCGTCATCGTCTACAAGGACCTCTGCAAGGCGGGCGTGAAGCAGCCGGCGGCCAAGGCCCTGGCCAAGTTCCTGAACTACGGCCTCTCCTCGGCGGGGCAGAAGAGCGCGCAGCAGCTCCAGTTCGCTCCGCTGCCCTCCGCCCTGCTCGCCAAGGCGCAGGCCAACGTCAAGAGCCTGGAGTGCAACGGCAGCCCTCTGGGCTAGCCGGGCGCCGAGCATGGAGGCCGGCGCACTGTCCCGTCGTGGCGGCGACCGCTCGATCCTCGAGCGGTCGCCGCGGGCCCGGCTGGCCGATCCGGCCTTGCGGTGGGGGCTCACCCTTCTCGCGGTTGGGATCCTCGCCCTCATCGGCTTCTTCTTCATACGCCTCATCTCCGAGGCGAATCCCGCCCTCTCGAAGTTCGGCGTGTTCGGCTTCACCTTCGCCAACAACTGGGACGTCCCGCAGGAGATCTACGGCGCCCTGCCGCTGCTCGTCGGCACCCTCATCACCGCCGCCCTCGCGCTGCTGATCGGCGTGCCGGTCGCGATCGGGACGGCGCTCTACGTCACCGAGCTCTGCCCAAGGCGCGTCCGCGGGCCGCTGACCGTCCTCATCGACCTCCTCGCCGCGGTGCCCTCCGTCGTCTACGGGTTGTGGGGGATCCTGTTCCTGGCGCCGCAGCTCCAGGGCATCGAGAGGTTCTTCTCCTCCACGTTGTCCTGGATCCCGTTCTTCGGCGGCGGGCAGGTGGTCCAGCCCAACTACTTCATCGCCGGGCTCATCCTGGCGATCATGATCCTCCCGATCGTCTCGGCCATCTCGCGCGAGGTGATGGCCACGGTGCCGGTCGACCACAAGGAGGCGGCGCTCGCGCTGGGCGCCACGCGGTGGGAGATGATCCGCACGGCGGTGCTCCCCTACTCGCGGGCCGGCATCACGGGCGCGTCGATGCTCGGGCTCGGGCGGGCCGTCGGAGAGACGATCGCGGTCACCCTGGTCATCGGCAACGCCACGGTGATCGGCCATCACATCTTCGCCCAGGGCTCCACGCTGGCCGCGGTGATCGCCAACGAGTTCGGCGAGGCCTCCCCGATCCACCGCTCGGCGCTCATCGCCGCGGGGCTCGTGCTCTTCGTGCTCACCGTTCTCGTCAACGGGTTCGCCCGCCGCTTCGTCAACCGGGCCGACCGCACGGCTCGCGCCACGGCCGGCGGCGGCGCTGCTGCGGCCGGAGCAGCCGCGGGATGAGCGCACGACCACTCGGCTCCGCCGAGCGGTGCCTGCTCGCCATCGCCCCGCGCCGCCGGCGCACCGACCGCGTCGCTCGCGGACTCATGGGCGCATGCTGCGTGGTGGCCGTGATCCCGCTCGTGCTCGTCGTCTTCTACCTGCTCAAGAAGGGGCTCGGGGCGTGGAACGGCACGTTCTTCGGCGCGGACCCCAACGGCAACTTCCTGGGCAACCCGGGCGGCGTGAAGAGCGCGATCCTCGGGACGATCGAGATGGTCGCCCTGGCGAGCGTCATCGCCATCCCGGTGGGCATCGGCGTCGCCCTCTACCTCACCGAGTTCGGGCAGGGCAAGCGCTTCGCCGACCTGGTGCGCTACTTCGTCGACGTGATGACCGGGGTTCCCTCGATCGTCTTCGGGCTCTTCATCTACCTGGCCCTGGTGATCACCCAGACGGGCGGCTACTTCGCCGCCGGCTGGAAGGGAGCGATCGCGCTCGCGCTGCTCATGCTGCCGGTCGTCGTGCGCTCGGGGGAGGTCGTCCTCCTCCTCGTCCCCGGCGCCCTCCGGGAGGCGGCGCTCGCGCTCGGATCTCCCCGCTGGCGCGTGGTCGCGCGGATCGTGCTGCCCGCGGCGATTCCGGGGCTCGTGACGGGGGCCCTGCTCGCCGTCGCCCGCGCGGCTGGCGAGACGGCGCCGCTCCTGTTCACGGCGCAGTCACAGATGGGCACGACGTTCAACCTCTCGAGCCAGATGAACTCGCTGCCCCTTCAGATCTTCTCCGACGTCCAGCAGGCCCAGCCCCGCTTCCAGGAGCGGGCGTGGGGCGCGGCGCTCGCGCTCGTGCTCATGATCCTGATCGTCAACCTCTCCGCCCGCTTCGTATCGCGAAGGAGTCGCCTAGCATGACCCCGCTCTCCTCGACGTCGTCAAAGGAGTCGGCGCACGTGTCCACTCAGAGATTCCGGCGCAAGACCGCCACCGAGGAGCCCTCTCCTCGCGGCCACGACGGCCGCACCGAGGCGACGGGCCGCACCGTGCGCCTCGAAGACCTCCACGCCTACTACGGCGAGCAGCACGCGGTGAAGGGCGTGGACCTCGAGTTCGCGCCCAACCGGGTGACCGCGATCATCGGCCCCTCGGGCTGTGGCAAGTCGACCCTCGTGCGCTGCATCAACCGCATGCACGAGGAGATCCCGGGCGCCTACGCCACGGGACGGATCTCCCTCGACGACACCGACGTCTACGGTGAGGGCGTCGATGTCGTATCCGTGCGGCGGGTGATCGGGATGGTCTTCCAGAAACCCAACCCCTTCCCGACGATGTCCATCGCCGACAACGTGGCGTCGGGCCTCAAGCTGAGCGGCGTCCGGGGGGCCGGCGTCAAGGAGCGCGTGGAGCGCTCGCTGCGCGGGGCGGGGCTGTGGGACGAGGTCAAGGACCGCCTCGACCAGCCCGGCATGGGACTCTCCGGCGGCCAGCAGCAGCGCCTGTGCATCGCCCGGACGATCGCGGTGGAGCCCGAGGTGATCCTCATGGACGAGCCGTGCTCCGCCCTCGACCCGGTGGCCACCCTGCGAATCGAGGAGCTCATCGAGGAGCTGAAGAGCCGCTACACCATCGTCATCGTCACCCACAACATGCAGCAGGCGGGGCGCGTGGCCGACTCCACGGCGTTCATGCTCTCCGGCGACCTCGTCGAGTTCGGCCCGACGCAGCAGATCTTCACCAACCCGGGCGACGACCGCACGGAGCAGTACGTCACCGGCAAGTTCGGGTAGGGGCCGGGCTGTGACGCAGACGCGTCAGCACTTTCGCGAGCAGCTGCTCGTCCTCGAGGAGCAGGCGCTCGGGGGCCTGGACCTCGTGACCTCCTCGCTCGATCGCGCCCTCGAGGCGCTCGCCCACCGCGACATCGAGCTCGCCTCGGTCGTCGTGGCCGACGACGACCGCATCGACGGCCGCTACCTGGAGGTGCACCAGGGCATCCTCTCGCTGCTCGCCCTGCAGGCGCCTGTGGCCACCGACCTGCGCCTCGTCGCCGCCCTGCTCCACTCGATCAAGCACATCGAGCGGATGGGCGACCAGTGCGTGAACATCGCCAAGCTCATCCCGCTCGACGGCTTCGAGGCGCCCGTGGACGACGAGGTGCTCGCCCGCATCGATCGGATGGGACTGCTGGCACGCTCCCAGGTCGCCCAGGCCAAGCACGCCTTCGCCGAGCGCGACGTCGCGCTGGCCGAGGACCTCGTGCGCCAGGACGCCGAGATCAACGCGCTCAACCGCCAGATCTTCCGCCGCGCGATCGAGATCGGCGACGATGTCGACACGCGCGAGTGGGCGATGCACATGATCCTCATCGCCCGCTGCCTCGAGCGGATCGGCGACAACGCGGTCGACATCGGGGAGCAGACGGCGTTCGTGGTGACGGGCCTCTTCCGAGAGTTCGCCGACGCCTCGCACCACGCGGGGTGAGGGCCGGGGGCGGCCTCAGCGGCGATGCGCCGCGCACGAGCGCGCGTGCCAGAGCTCTCCGCGGTAGCGCACGACGCCGTCGCCTGCGCGCAGGGTCGCGCCACAGGCGGCGCACGACCCGATCCGCGACCGGCGCCAGCGGCTGGCGCGGCGCGCCAGCCGCCTCATCGCCCGGGCGCGGCGACGCACTCGGTGACCTCGGCGTCGGGCTCGGCGCTCACCAGGACTCGGCGCATGGCTCGCCTCCTTCGCTTCACTTCGGGGACCGTGATGCCGCCAACCGTGGCAAGCTCACCTCAAGGACGGGTGAACGGCTCGTGACCGGCGACTCGCCTGCGAGCGGTCACTCCGCGCGATAGCCCGTGTACTCCATCACACCGGCGATGCGCTCGCGGGCCTCGACGCCCCAGTGACTCTCGACGAGGTAGAGGCCGAGGTCGAGCGAGGAGGAGACCCCGCCGGCGGTGACCACCATGCCCTCGTCGACGATCCGGCGGTCGCGCACGACCTCCCGGCAGAACGGCGCGAGCTCGTCGAAGGCCCCGTGGTGGGTGGTGGCGCGCTTGCCCTTGAGGTAGCCGGCGCGACCCAGGAGGAGGGAGCCGGTGCACACGCTGGCCACCGGCCGGGAGCGCCCGAAGGAGCGCAGGTAGTCGATGAGGTGCTCGTCGTGCACGAGCCGGCGGGTGCCCAGACCGCCGGGCACCACGAGGAGGTCGAAGCTCCGGAGGTCCTCGTAGACCGCGTCGGGGTGGATGGCGAACCCGGTCTCGTCCTCCAACACCGCCTTGGTCCCGACGATCCGGTGGCTCACGCCGCGGTCGATCCCCATGAGCGGGAGTCGGCGCAGGGCGTCGTAGACGCCCACGAGGTCGAGGAGGGTCATCTCCGGGAACGCGAGAAAGGCGATCCGCTTGACCACTGGTTCACCGTAGCGAGGCCGGAAATCTCCGCAGGATGCGGTGAGTGTGTGAACGAGTGGTTACCCGGGCCGGGCGCTCCCCCCTGTCGTCGTCGCCGGCCTCTAGACTCTGGAGCCGATGTCCACGTCGAACTTCGCGGCGCCGGGCCGCGGTACCGACGAGCCTCGCGCCACCCGCGCTGCCCCCTCGTCCCCCCGCCTGGCCGTCATCGACAACGACAGCGGGCTGCTCCAGGTTCTCGGCAAGCGGCTCGCCGCGCTGAGCTGGGAGCATCGGGCGCTCGGGAGCCCGGTCCCCATCGACGACCTGGTGGCCATGCGCCTGAACGCGCTCATCCTCGACCTCGGGATGCTTGGCTCTCCGGGCTGGCCGTACCTCGAGCGGCTCTGCGGGGCGATGCCCGCGCTGGGAGTCGTCGTCTGCACCGGGCCCGCGACCGTGGCCCAGCGCGTGCGCGGCCTGCGCCTCGGAGCGGACGACTGGGTCACCAAGCCCTGCCACCCGGAGGAGCTCATCGCGCGCGTGGAAGCGGTGGTGCGCCGGCGGCGGCGTGCCGAGGCGGCGGGTGAGCAGCCCGCGCTCGGCGCCGGGGAGCTGACCATCCGCCCCGACCAGTTCCAGGCCTTCGCCGACGGCCGCTCGGTGGACCTCACCCGCCGGGAGTTCGAGCTCATCCACCTCCTGGCCGGCGCCGAGGCGCGGGTCCTGCCGCGCGAGGAGATCTACCAGCGCGTCTGGGGTTACGCGATGGCCCATGGCGATCGCTCGGTCGACGTCTTCGTGCGCAAGCTGCGCCAGAAGCTCGAGAGGGCCTCTCCGGGCTGGTCCTACATCCACACGCACTTCGGAGTGGGCTACCGGTTCGGCGCCGAGCCCGCGGGAGTCCTCGCCGACGCCGGCCCGGGCCCCGAGGAGGACGCGTCGCTGCCGGCCACCGCCGCCACCGCCGGGTCTCCGCCGCCCTCTGTTCCCGCGTGAGCCCGGCGATCCGCAACGTCCTCATCGTCGCGCTCCTCGCGGCGCTCGTCGCCTTCGTGCCCGGTGGTGGCACCGCGGGCGGGGTGCTCAGGCAGATGCTCTCCCTCCTTTTCCTCGGGGCGATCGCCTGGTTCGCGGCGATCACCTACCGCCAGAATCGGGTGACGATCATGTCCCTGAGCGGGGGCAACCGGTTGCTGCTCTACGGTTCGATCGGACTGGCCGCGCTGACCGCCACGGCGACCTCGCGCCTGTGGCACTCCGGGGGGCTCGGGGTGCTCGTGTGGTTCGCCCTCATCGGCGCCGCTTCGGTGGGCGTCTTCTCGGTCTACCGCTCCTACCAGCAGTACTGAGGCGTTCCTTCGCGCTTGCGGCGCGAAGTCTTGACGTTCGCGCGTAGATCGGTCACGCGACGGCTGGGAGCCTCGCGGACATGGGCATTCGAGGAGAGCGGGGTCAGGCCGCCGTCGAGCTCGTGGCGGTGCTGCCGCTCGTCGCGGTGCTCGCCGCGGCGCTCTGGCAGGTCGCCCTGGCCGGGCAGGCGGCATGGCTCGCCGGGGCGGCAGCCCGGGCCGCGGCCCGTGCGGGAGCGGTGGGAGGAGACCCGGCGGCGGCCGCGCGGCGCGTCCTGCCCGGCTCGCTCGCGCGAGGGGTGCGCGTGCATGCCGAAGGCGACGGCGCGGTGCGCGTCGCGGTGGCGGTCCCGCTCGTCGTCGGGTCGGGGTCCCTGGCGTCGTTCGACGAGCGGGCGCGCTTCGCTCCACAGGACCCATGAGGCGAGCGGCCTCGGCCTCGCGCGCCGCGTGCGGCCAGGCGAGCGTCGAGCTCGTCGCGCTGCTGCCCGTGCTCGTGCTCGCCGCGCTCGGCGTCCTCCAGCTCCTCGCCGCCGGCGCCTCGGTCGAGCTGGCCCACCACGCGGCGGAGGCGGGCGCCGTGGCGGTACTCGAGGGCGGAGATCCCGCGCACGCCGCCCGCGCGGCGCTGCCGGGATGGTCACGCCGCGGGTTGGCGGTCGCCGTCCACGGCTCGCGGGTTCGCGTGCGGCTGAGGCCGCCCGCGCCGGTTCGCTCCGTCGCTGAGCTCCTCTCCTCGGCCGCCGAGGCCGATGCCGGATCGAGGTTGCGGCCATGAGCGACGTGCTCGCCCGGGTGCGCTCGCTCTTCGTCGAGGCGCCGTCGGCGGTCTCGCGCGAGGTGCCGCATCCGCTGAGCGCTCCCCCCGCGGTGGAGCGCATCGCGGTTCTCGGCGCACCGGCGGCGGTGGTGCCCGCGGGAGCCGCGCTCGCGCTGGCGGCGGCTCGGGCCCTCCGCGCCCGCTGCGGGCTGTTGGCGATCTGGGCCGCACCGGCGCCGGCGGCGCGCCTCCCGCCCGGCGCGGGCGCGGCCCGGGCGTCGGCCGCACTGCGTAGCCGCGGGCTCGAGGCCGCGGCCGGGGGCCGACTCGTGTACCTGGAGCTGCCCGCCGAGCCGGTTCAGGCGTCCGCCGCCCTCGCCCGGGCGGAGGCAGCGGCGCGTTCCCCGGCGGTGCTCGCGGTTGCCGGTCCGCGCACCGACGAGCTCGACCGCGTGCTGCTCGAGCAGGACCTCCTTGTCGTCCTCGGTCCTGAGGACGGTGCCGCGACGGCGCGGCTCGCCGCCGAGAGCCTGGGTGAGCTGCGCCGCCCGATCGTCGTCTGCCCGGGCGCTCCGGGACGGCTCGCCGGAGCGCTGGCCCTGGCGGGACTGGGTGGCGGGGCGCTCTGCCGCCCGAGCCTCGGTCCCGCGCTCGAGGCGCTCGCATGAGCCGGTCCCGAGACGAGACCGGGCAGGCGCTCCTGCTCCTGGTCGGCGTCCTCGCGGCCGTGCTCGTCGGCGCCTGGGCGCTCGGCGCCGTGGCACGCGGCGTCGGGGCCGAGGGGCGAGACCAGCGCGCCGCCGACCTCGGAGCGCTCGCGGGCGCTCGGGCGATGCGCGCGGCCTACGGAGGACTCTTCGAGCCGGTGTGGGTCGAGCGCCGGCGCAACCCGCGGCACCTCGAGCGAGCCGCGTACCTCGAGCTCGGCCGCGCGGCGGCGCTGCGCACGGCACGTCTGAACGGGGTGGGCGACGTGGAGGTCAGCTTCCCGGACGGCCGCTCCATCGCTCCCGTCCGCGTGCGCGTCGTGGTTCGCGATCCGGTCTCCTTGCGGGTGGACGGCCGGCGCCACACCGCCGCGCTCGCGGCGGCGGCCGAGGCCACCCTGTCTCCTCCTGGCGGCGGCGCGGGCCTCGACCCCGGCGCGGGCGACTACGGCGGCCCGTTCGCGTACCGCCAGGGCAAGCCCATGCGTCCAGACGTCGCCGCGGCGTTCGACCGGATGGACCGGGCGGCGCGTGCGGCCGGGGTCCCGCTGGTCATCGCGAGCGCGTGGCGCTCGAGCCGGGAGCAGGCGGCGCTCTTCGCCCAGCATCCCGACCCACGCTGGGTGGCGCCGCCCGGCAAGTCCCTCCACCGCCTGGGGACCGAGCTCGATCTCGGACCGCCGGCCGCCTACGGCTGGCTGCTCGGCCACGCCGGCGGGTTCCACTTCCTTCGCCGCTACCCGTGGGAACCCTGGCACTTCGGCTACACGCTGAACCCCGGCTCGCACTCCGTCGGCTTCGGGCGCCGCAGCGGCGGCGACGGACACGGCGCGATCCCGAGCTTCGTCCCGGCGCGCTTCGCACCGGCGATCGCAGCGGCGGCGCAGCGCTGGAACGTCTCCGCGGCGCTGCTGGCCGCCCAGATCTACGCGGAGTCGAACTTCAACCCGTTCGCGGTCTCGCCCACGGGCGCTCAGGGCATCGCCCAGTTCGAGCCGGGTACCGCCTCGGCGTACGGGCTGGGCAACCCGTTCGACGCGGCGCGCTCGATCGACGCCCAGGGCCACCTCATGCGCGACCTGTTGCGCCAGTTCGGCTCGGTGCCCCTCGCCCTTGCCGCCTACAACGCGGGCCCGGGCGCGGTCGCCCGCTGCGGATGCATCCCGCCCTACCCCGAGACCCAGGGCTACGTCGCCCGCATCCTCGGGCTGCTCCGCGGCGCGGGGCAGATCGGCGCCGGAGGCGAGGCGGGTCTTGAGGTCAGGCTCGTGCGTTGACGGGATGCCCGCCCGTTGGGCGCGGGGGCCCGGCGACGTGTCGCCGCGCGCCGAGCCCCCGGCCAGGTCAGAGCGCGCCGCCGCGCGCGCCCCCGTGGGCACGCCCGCGCCAGCCGGTGAAGAAGGCCATGAGGGCCAGGAGGCCGACCACGAACAGGACGGGATGAACGATGGTGCCTCCCGCGATGGCGATGGCGAGCAGGACGATTCCGACGATGAGCCAGAGCATGTGCTTCCCCTTTCACGTGGACGTGTCGAGCGAGTGCCCGCACGACTTCGAGCACGGTAGATCGGGGAGAACCCACGCGCACGCCATTGCGTATGGGCGCGTACGTCCGCGCGCGTACGTGGTCGCAATCGCCGTCCGCGCGCGCGACGCGGCGGAGGTGGGCGGATGGAGCCGCGGCCTCTGCTAGAACCCGGCCATGGCGGGCGGCGCGGGCCAGGTCATAAGCATGGTCGACGCCGATGCGGACCTCGCCGATCAGGTGGGTCAGGAGGAGCTCGAGCGCGCCCGGCGCGAGGCCGTCACGCGCGTGCGCCGCCTCTCCCCGGGCGAGTGGGACGCCGCCGGCGCGGTCGAGCCGGACGTTCACCATCGCGGATTCCTCGTCGTCGACGGCCTCCTCACCCGCGAGGTCGAGGTCATGGGCCGCCACTGCGTGGAGCTGCTCGGCCCGGGCGACGTCATGCGTCCGTGGCATTGGGACACCGAGGGCTCCCACGTGCGCGCCGAGGTGGGCTGGAGCGTCCTCGAGCCCACTCGCCTGGCGGTGCTCGACCATCGCCTTGTCACGCGCATGAACCCCTGGCCGCAGCTCGGAGTCGAGCTCTTCAACCGGGGCACGCGCCGCGCCCACTCCCTTGCCGTCTCGCTCGCCATCGCCCACCAGCAGCGGATCGACGACCGGCTCCTGCTCACGCTCTGGCACCTGGCCGAGCGCTGGGGGCGGGTGCACCCGGACGGGATCGTCGTCCCCCTGCCGCTCTCCCACCAGCGTCTCGCCGACCTCGTCGGAGCACATCGCCCGTCGGTTACCACCGCACTCGGCGACCTCACGCGCTCCGGGGCGCTCGGACGGCGCGAGAACGGCCACTGGGTCCTCCACGGCGCTCCGCCGGAGCAGTTGCGCCATCACCGGCTCGCCGCGGCGCTCAGCTGAGCAGGCGCCCCGGACGGTCCTATCCTCGGCGGCGCGATGTCGACGACCGCCGCGCACGAGGACGCCCACGAGGAGGAGAGCCGCGCCGGGCGTCTGGCCGAGCAGCGCCGGGGACTGCCCGATCAGCCCGGCGTGTATCTCTTCCGTGACGGCAAGGGACGGGTCGTCTACGTGGGGAAAGCGAAGTCGATCCGCAAGCGGGTCGCCTCCCACTTCACCAACCCGAGCACCAAGGCGGGCCGCGACCTGCTGCCGATGATCGAGCGGATCGAGTCGCTCGTGGTCACGACGGAGGCCGAGGCGCTCCTCACCGAGCAGAACTTCATCAAGCAGTACAAGCCGCGCTTCAACGTCAAGCTGCGCGACGACAAGTCCTACCCCTACATCGCGATCTCGCTCGACGAGGACTTTCCGCGCGTGTACTTCACGCGGGAGCGTCACCGACGCGACCGGGCGTACTTCGGTCCCTACTCGAACGCCAAGCGCGTGCGCGAGACGCTCGACCTGCTCGGGAAGGTCTTCCTCTTCCGCTCCTGCGACGGAGTCGAGCCCGGACGCCGCAGCGGGTCGCCGTGCCTCGACTACTACATCAAGCGCTGCGAGGCGCCCTGCGTCGGCTACGTCTCGCGCGAGGACTACCGGCGCGGGATCGAGGGGGTGGTCGACTTCCTCTCCGGGCGCTACAAGGCGATCGAGAAGGTGCTGCAGGGGGCGATGCGCGCCGCCGCGGCCGAGCACCGCTTCGAGGACGCCGCCCGCGAGCGCAACCGCCTGAGCGCGGTGCGCTCGCTACTCGAGCGCCAGCGCGTGTCCAACGAGGCGGTGGGGACGCTCGACGCCATCGCCGTCGCGGTCGACGGAGTCGAGGCCAACGCGCAGGTGTTCCAGGTGCGTGACGGCGTCCTCGCCGACCGCCAGAGCTTCTACCTCGACAACGAGGCCGGGGGTGAGCTCGCCGAGGTGGCCGAGGCCTTCGTGCTCCAGTACTACGGCTCGGCGATGATGATCCCCGCCCAGGTCGTGGTGCAGCGGGAGGTGGGAGCGGCGGCGAGCACGGAGGCGCTCGCCGAGGCGCTAGCGGGGCGTCGGGGCGGTCCGGTCGAGCTGCGCGCCGCCGAGCGCGGCGACAAGCGCCGGATCCTCGAGCTCGCCGAGCGCAACGCGCGCCTGGCCCTCGACATGGAGAAGATCAAGGCCGAGCGCCGGCGCCAGTCGCGCGTCGAGGCGCTCGACGGGCTGCAGCGCGCGCTCGGCCTGGACACCGTCCCGCTGCGAATCGAGTGCTTCGACATCTCGAACATCATGGGGACCCACTCCGTGGCCTCGATGGTCGTCGTCGAGGGCGGGGCGCCCAAGAAGTCCGACTTCCGCCGCTTCACGATCCGCTCCACCTCGGAGGGAGTGCCCGATGACTTCGCGGCGATGGCCGAGGTGCTCTCGCGCCGGCTCGCGCAGTGGGAGCGTCAGGCCGACCGCTCGCCACACGACAAGGACTTCGACCCGAGCTTCGCCGCGCTTCCGAGCCTGGTGGTCATCGACGGCGGCAAGGGCCAGCTCTCGGCGGGGCTCGACGCGCTGCAGCCCTTCCGCGAGCGCGGGGTGGTGGTGGTCTCGCTGGCGAAGCGGATCGAGGAGGTCTTCGTGCCGGGCCGAGCGGCCCCGCTCGTGCTCGACCACCACACGCCCGAGCTCCAGCTCCTGCAGCGCGTGCGCGACGAGGCTCACCGCTTCGCGATCGCCCACCACCGCATCCGTCGCGACCGGGCGATGACGGAGTCGATCCTCGACGGGCTCCCCGGAGTCGGCCCGGCGCGCAAGCGGGCGCTGCTCACCCACTTCGGTTCGCCCGAGGCGGTGCTCGACGCCTCACGCGAGTCGCTCGAGGCGGTGCCGAGCATGCCCGGCAAGCTCGCCCGCGAGCTCTACACGCACCTGCACAAGACCGGGCACTGAGGCCCGGCGTCGCTCAGCGCGACCTGCAGATGATGTCGGCGTCGCGCACGGCCTCTCCGGAGGAGTAGGTCGTGCGGAGCTGGACCGGCCAGCGGTGCGAGGCCGGGCTCCCCTTCTCGGCCGAGGACGAGGAGGGCGAGCAGCACGCGCGGATTGATGCCGCGCAGGCTAGTGGCCGGCCCCGCGTCCGCGCGCCACTCGGAACCGGAGACCAACAGGCTCTTCACACTGCCATCCGGCCGGGCGGGCACACTCAGGCGCATGGGCGTGTCGCGCTCCGCGCGGATCGGGGATCGGCTACGGCGCTCCCGTCGCGCCGGCCATGGGGCCTCCGCCCCGCCCGCGCCCGCGCTGCGCGACCTCGTGGTCATCACGGGCTTCTCGGGGGCCGGCAAGTCCACCGCGCTAGCGGCCTTCGAGGACGAGGGCTACTTCTGCGTGGACAACCTTCCGCCGGAGATGATCCGCTCGCTCGCCGACCTCTTCGTGCACGAGGGCTCGAAGGTCGAGCGCGCCGCGGTGGTCACCGACGCGCGCGGGGGCACCTACTTCGAGAGCCTCGCCGCCGTGCTCGAGGACCTCGACCGTGCGGAGGTCTCCGTGCGCGTGCTGTTCCTCGACGCCGACGAGGAGACGATCATCACGCGCTTCAAGGAGACCCGGCGTCGCCATCCGCTCGCGACGTCGGGGAGCGTAGAGGCGGCCATCGCGGAGGAGCGCGCCCTGCTCGAGCCCCTGCGCGAGCGTGCCGAGGCGTGCATCCACACCCGCGGCCTCACGCCCGGCCAGCTCCGGCGCCGCATCGCCACCGAGCTGCTCGAACGCCGCACGCCGGGCAAGCTCGCGCTCACCTTCACCTCCTTCGGCTTCAAGCACGGCCCCATGCGCGACGCCGACCTCCTCTTCGACGTGCGCTTCCTGCCCAACCCGCACTACGTCTCCTCGCTGCGTCCCCTGACCGGCCACGACCCGGTCATCGTCGACTACGTCAACCGCGGCGGCGACCTCGAGCGCTTCTACGCGCGCCTCGAGCCCCTGCTCGACTACCTCCTGCCCGAGTACGTGCACGAGGGCAAGTCGCATCTGGTCATCGGGATCGGATGCACGGGCGGTCGCCACCGCTCGGTGGTGATCGCGGAGCACCTCGTCGCCCGCTACCGGGAGGCGGGGGACTATCTGGTGGAGGCGGCGCACCGCGACGTCGAGCGCCCGCAGCGCGGCTGATCGGGAGGGCGAGGACCGGCTTTGCGGCCGCTGCCCCGCGACCCGCTGATAGGGTTTCCTCGGCGTCGGGGCTCGGCGCCGCCCCCGCCCTTGCTTCGACGTCAGCACGAACCAAAGGACGCACGCGCATGTCCGTGAAGGTGGGTATCAACGGCTTCGGCCGCATCGGCCGCAACGTGTTCCGCGCCGCCCATGAGGGCGGCGCCGACATCGAGTGGGTCGGGGTCAACGACCTCACCGACGCCCACACGCTCGCTCATCTGCTCAAGTACGACTCGGTCCTCGGGCCGTTCCCCGGCGAGGTGTCCGAGGGCGGTGCCGGCACGATCTCCGTCGACGGCAAGGAGCTGCGCGTCCTCGCCGAGCGCGACCCGGCCGCGCTCCCGTGGGGAGACCTGGGCGCTGAGGTGGTGATCGAGTCCACCGGGCTCTTCACCGATCGCGAGAACGCCGCCAAGCACCTCGAGGCGGGAGCCCGGAAGGTCATCATCTCGGCCCCGGCGACCGACCCCGACGTCACCGTGGCTCTCGGCGTCAACTTCGACGAGGCCTACGACCGCGAGAAGCACGAGGTCATCTCCAACGCCTCGTGCACCACGAACTGCCTGGCCCCGGTGGCCAAGGTCCTGCAGGACACGGTGGGCATCCGCCACGGGCTGATGACCACGATCCACGCCTACACGGCCGACCAGCGCCTCCAGGATCTGCCGCACAAGGACCTGCGCCGCGCCCGCGCCGCCGCGATCAACCTGATCCCCGCCTCCACGGGCGCGGCCAAGGCCATCGGCCTCGTCATCCCGGCGCTGCAGGGCAAGCTCCACGGCTTCGCGGTGCGCGCGCCCGTGCCGACCGGCTCCGTGGTCGACCTGACGATCGAGGCGGAGCGCGAGACGAGCGTCGAGGAGGTCAACGGGGCGATGAAGGCCGCCGCCGACGGCCCGCTCGAGGGCATCCTCGCCTACACGGAGGACCCGATCGTCTCCTCCGACATCGTGAAGAACCCGCACTCCTCCATCGTCGACTCCGAGCTCACCTCCGTGATGGGAGGGACCATGGTGAAGATCGTTGCCTGGTACGACAACGAGTGGGGCTACTCCAACCGCGTGGTCGACGTGGTGCAGCGCGTCCTGTGAGGACGCTGGACTCGCTCGAGGTCGAGGGAAAGCGCGTCCTCGTCCGGGTCGACTTCAACGTGCCGGTCGAGGGGGGCCGGGTCGCCGACGACACGCGGATCCGCGCCGCTCTGCCGACGATCGAGGAGCTGCGCCGCCGGGGCGCCCGCCTCGTGCTCGCCTCGCACCTCGGCCGCCCGAAGGACCGCGAGCCCGAGCTCTCGCTGCGTCCGGCCGCCGACCGCCTGGCGGAGCTGATCGGAGCCGAGGTGACCCTGGCGCCGGGCGTGGTCGGCGAGGAGGTCACGGCGCTCGCGGAGCAGCTCCACGACGGCGACGTGCTCATGCTCGAGAACCTGCGCTACGAGCCGGGGGAGACCCAGAACGACCCGGAGCTCGCGCGCGCGCTGGCCGAGCTCGCCGAGATCTACGTCGATGACGCATTCGGCGCCGCCCACCGCGCCCACGCGAGCGTGGAGGGCGTCACGCATCACGTCCCCACGGTGGCGGCGGGGGGCCTGCTCGAGCGCGAGGTGGACACCCTGACGAGGATCCTGGCCGATCCCGCCCGTCCGCTCGTGGCGGTCGTCGGTGGCGCCAAGGTCACCGACAAGATCGGGGTGATCGACCGCTTCCTCGCTCTGGCCGACGCGGTACTGATCGGCGGGGCGATGTGCTTCCCGTTCTTCGCCGCCCGCGGGCACTCCGTCGGGGACTCCCTGTGCGAGGAGGAGGGGATCTCGCCGGCCGGCCGGGCGCTCGAGTCCGCGGAGGGCTCCGGGGCCCGCGCACGCCTCGAGCTGCCAGGCGACCTCGTGCTCGGCGACCGCTTCGCCGCCGAGGCCGAGCACCGGGAGCTCGACGGCGTCGACGTGCCCGACGGGTGGATGGGCCTCGACATCGGCGCCCCCACCGCCGCCCGCTACGCCGAGGAGATCGCCGGGGCGGGCACCGTCTTCTGGAACGGCCCGATGGGCGCCTTCGAGCTCGAGCCCTTCGCCGCGGGCACCCGCGCGGTGGCCGAAGCGGTGGCCGAGGCGCCGGGCACCACCGTGGTGGGCGGTGGCGACTCCGCCGCCGCGCTGCAGCTCTTCGGCCTCGCCGACCGCGTGACGCATCTCTCGACGGGCGGCGGAGCTTCTCTCGAGCTGCTCGAGGGTCGCGAGCTCCCGGGTGTGGTGGCGCTCGGGTGAGCCCCGCGCGCACACCGCTCATCGCCGGCAACTGGAAGATGCACAAGACCGTCGCGGAGGCCGAGGAGCTCATCCAGGGGCTGCTGCCGCGCATCTCCTCCATCGACGGGATCGACGTGGCGATCTGCCCGCCCTTCCTCGCGCTGCAGGCGATGGTCGACTCCGCCCGCGGCTCGCGCGTCGAAGTCTACGCGCAGACGATGCACGAGTCGCCCGCGGGGGCGTTCACCGGCGAGGTCTCCGCGCCGATGCTCTCCGAGCAGGACGTGCACGGCGTCGTGCTCGGCCACTCCGAGCGCCGCCAGCTCTTCGCCGAGAGCGATCGCGCCCTGCAGCTCAAGGTGCCCTCCGCGCTCGACGCCGGGCTGACGCCCGTGCTGTGCGTGGGGGAGACCGAGGGCGAGCGCGAGGCGGGCGACACCCAACGCAAGCTGCGCCACCAGGTCCGCGAGGCGCTGGCGCGGGTGCCGGAAGAGCGCCTGGGCGAGGTGGTGATCGCCTACGAGCCGATCTGGGCGATCGGCACCGGCCTGACCGCCGCTCCCGAGCAGGCGCAGGAGGCTCTCGCCTTCGTGCGCGCGCTCGTGGGCGACCGCTCCCGCGAGCAAGCGGAGCAAACCCGGGTGCTCTACGGCGGCTCGGTCAAGCCCGAGAACGCCGCGGAGCTGCTCGCGCTCCCCGACGTGGACGGTGCCCTGGTGGGCGGCGCGAGCCTCGAGGCGGAGTCCTTCGCCGCGATCGTCTCCGCGGCCGCGGCCACAGCCACGGCCGGCTGATGGCGTCGCCGCTCGGGCCCGACGCGCTCCCGGTGGCGCGTGCGTGCCTGATCGTCCTCGACGGCTGGGGGATCGCGCCTCCCGGCCCGGGCAACGCCGTCTCCCTCGCCTCCACGCCGGTCTTCGACGCGCTCTGGGCTCGCTGCCCGCACACCCGGCTCATCGCCTGCGGCGCGAGCGTCGGGCTCCCCGACGGGCAGATGGGCAACTCGGAGGTCGGGCACCTCAACCTCGGCGCCGGCGCCATCGTCCCCCAGGACCTGACCCGGATCGACGCCGCGGCAGAGGACGGAGAGCTCGCGGCGAACGCCGTGGTGCGCGCGGCCATGGCCGGTGGAGAGCAGCGCGTTCACCTCATCGGGCTGACCTCCGACGGCGGCGTCCACTCCGGCCCCGCGCACCTCCGGGCGCTCATCGACCTCGCCGGCCGGCTCGACGTGGGCGACCTCGTCCTCCACGCCTTCACCGACGGCCGCGACACCGCGCCGACCGCCGGCGCGGACTTCCTGGACACCGTCGAGGGCTGGATGCGCGAGGCGGGCGCGGGGCGCATCGGCAGCGTCGTCGGCCGCTACTTCGCGATGGATCGCGACTCGCGCTGGGAGCGGGTGCAGCGTGCTTACGACCTGCTCGCCCACGGCCGCGCCGAGCATCGTGCCGGGTCCGGGGCCGAGGCCGTGCGCGCCGCCTACGCACGCGAGGAGACCGACGAGTTCGTCTCTCCCACCCTGGTGGGGGAGGAGGGGCGTATACGCCCGGGCGACTCCGTGCTCGCCTTCAACTTCCGTCCCGACCGCATGCGCGAGATCACCCGCGCGCTCGCGGAGCCCGGCTTAGCCGAGCTCGACCGGGGCGGGGCCGAGCCCGTGGAGCGCTACGCGACCATGACGGAGTACGAGGAGGGCTGGCCCTACCCCGTGGCCTTCCCCCCACACCGGCCGGCGATCACGCTCGCCCGGGTCATGGCCGACGCGGGCGAGCGCCAGCTCCACGTCGCGGAGACCGAGAAGTACCCGCACGTGACCTACTTCTTCAACGGCGGAGAAGAGGCGCCCTACGGTGGCGAGCGCCGAGAGCTCGTCCCGTCCCCCCGCGACGTCGCGACCTACGACCTCGCGCCGGCGATGAGCGCGCGCGAGGCGGCGCGCGCGTTCGTCGCGGCGTGGCGGGCCGACGAGCCGACGTTCGCGATCATCAACTTCGCCAACGCGGACATGGTCGGCCACACGGGCGTGATCCCCGCAGCGGTGAGCGCGGTCGAGACGGTGGATGAGACCCTGGGCGACGTGGTGGGCGCCGTGCACGAGTCCGGAGGAGCGTGCGTGGTCACGGCCGACCACGGGAACGCCGACCACATGCTCGAGCCCGACGGCAGCCCGAACACCGCCCACTCGCTGAATCCGGTGCCGCTCATCGTCACGGTCGCGGGCCGCGGCCTGCGTCCGGAGGGCATCCTCGCCGACGTCGCGCCGACCGTCCTCGAGCTCCTCGGCATGGAGCAGCCCTCCGGGATGACCGGACGCTCGCTGCTCGCCGGCTGAGCGGCCCGGCGCCAGGTCCGGTTCTTCGGTGCTATGTTCGTTGCGCGCGCAAGCAAGCGCAGGCCATGGGCTCGACCGCGACACGCACCTCATCCGGCACGCCGCTCAGTTCCGTGGAGCTTGCGGCGTGGAGAGGCCTGCTGAGGGTCCACGCGAGCCTCATCAAGGCGCTCGACGCCGAGCTCGAAGCCGCCCACGAGCTGCCCGTCTCCTCTTACGAGGTGCTCATGAACCTGGCCGACGCGCCAGAGGAGCGCATGCGCATGCGCGACCTCGCGGAAGCGGCGTTGCTGAGCCGCAGCGGCCTCAGCCGGCTCGTCGACCGGCTCGAGCGCGACGGGCTGATCGTGCGCGCCTCCTGCCCGTCGGACGCCCGCGGCGCCTACGCCGTGCTCACCGAGCGCGGGCGGTCCCTCCTGCGGGCGGCCCGGCCCGCGCACCTCGACGGCGTCCGCCGTCGCTTCCTCTGGCGCTTCACCGAGGCTGAGCTGGCTGAGCTCGCCTCGTACTGGGAGCGCGTCGTGCCCGGCGCCGCCTCGAGCTGAAGGCCTTCAAGCCACCCACAAGCGCCCGCAGACTTGCTGTACGGCGACTTAGGTTTTATACTGAGCGTCGTAGGGGCAAGTCACAGGAGGTAGAGCACATGACGATCATCCGCTGGGAACCTGCTCGTGAGCTCGGCTCGCTCCAGGGCGAGATGAACCGGCTCTTTAACACCTTCTTCGACGGCCCCACCGCGTCGAGTGGCCAGGAGCTGCGACGGTGGGTGCCCGCCATGGATCTGGTGGAGACGGACGAGCACTTCGTACTGCGCGCCGACCTGCCCGGTCTCTCCGAGGGGGACGTGAGCGTCGAGCTGCAGGATCGCGTCCTCACGGTCGCGGGCGAGCGCCGCGACGAGCACGAGGACCGTGAGGAGGGCTATCACCGCGTCGAGCGCTCCTTCGGATCGTTCTCGCGGGTCCTCACCCTCCCCGAGGGGATCGACCCGGAGGGCATCCGCGCGACGTTCGAGAAGGGCGTCCTCGAGGTCAGGATCCCGAAGCCCGTGGAGCGCAGCCCCCGCAAGGTGGCGATCTCGGTCGGGGGCGGCGAGCCCGCGACGATCGAGGGGAACGCGGCCGGGGCCGAGGCCGGAGCGGCCTGACGCGCGGCTCGAGCCGCTGATCGGACGGGTCCGCGTCGAGCGGGCCCGTCTCGCTTGTAGGGTCGGCCCGTGGCCGACCTGCTCACCGTCCTGCATCGCGATTCCGCGTCCCGCGCCCGGGCCGGCCGTCTGACCGTGGCCCACGGGACGGTGCAGACCCCCGCCTTCGTGCCCCTGGCCACCAAGGCCGTCGTCCGCGGGCTCACCCCGGAGGAGGTCGCGGCGCTCGGGTACGAGATGGTGCTGGGAAACACCTTCCACCTCTTCCTCCAGCCGGGGCACGAGACAGTCGCCGCCCGGGGCGGCCTGCACGAGTTCATGCGCTGGAGCGCCCCGATCGTCACCGATTCGGGCGGCTTCCAGGTCTTCTCAATGGGTCACGGCACGGTGGCCGACGAGGTCAAGGGCCGGGCTCCGTCCGGTACGAAGCGGGCCGGCGCCATCCTCGCCATCGAGGAGGAGGGCGTCAGCTTTCGCTCCTACGTGGACGGCGCGACGCGCTTCCTCTCGCCGGAGGCCTCGATGGAGGTGCAGGCCGCCCTCGGATCCGACATCGCCCTGGCCTTCGACGAGTGCACGCCGTTCCACGTCTCGCAGGACTACACGCGCCGCTCGACGGAGCGCACCCACCGCTGGCTCGAGCGCTGCGAGCGCTGGCACGCGGAGCACGGGCCCGAGGGCCAGGTGCTCTACGGCATCGTGCAGGGTGGGGTGGAAGAGGGCGACCGGCGCGCCTCGGCCCTCACCGTCGCCGCAGGCGACTGCGAGGGCGTGGCGGTGGGCGGCTCGCTGGGTCAGGACAAGGCCCAGATGCACGCGGTGGTGGGCTGGGCGACCGAGGAGCTCGAGCGCGCGGCGCCCGAGCGCCCCCGCCACCTGCTCGGGATCGGCGAGGTGGACGACCTCATCGCGGGAGTCGAGCTCGGCATCGACACCTTCGACTGCGCGATGCCCACGCGCCTCGGGCGCCACGGCATGGCGGTGGTGCCCGACCCGGCGCGCCGCTGGCGCCTGGACCTGACCGCCGCGCCCCAGCGCGAGTCGGACGAGCCGATCCTCCCGGGATGCTCGTGCCCGGCGTGTGCTCCGGGCTTCTCACGCGCCTACCTGCACCATCTCTTCAAGCTGCGCGAGCTCACCGCCCTGCGGCTCGTCACCCTGCACAACCTGCACTTCATCGCCCGCCTGATGGACGACCTGCGCGAGGCGATCAGCGCCGGGACGCTGTCCGAGCGCGCCACGGCCCTGCGCGCCGGCGCCGCTCCCCGACGCCTCTGACCGGCGGGACCTACCGGGTGTTCTCGCGGATGAGCCTGCTCATCTGATCGTAGGCCGAGCTGAAGTCGCGGCCCACGACTCGCTCGAGGTGCGCGACCTTCTTCTGGGTGCTCGAGGCGAGCACGGCGACCCCCACCCCGACCGCGGCGAGCAGGAGGATCATGAGCAGGACGAGCGTCCGCCGAAGCGTCCGCCGCGCGCCGCCGGGCCGGCGAGCGCCGGGAGCGACCGGCCGCCGGCGCGCCGGGGCCGGCGCGCGGCCCGGGTAGGGCGGCGGGGCCGAGTAGGGAGCGCGCTCACCGCGCGGAGCTCGCTCGGGCGCGGGGCGCGGCTCGCGCCGGCGAGAGGGGACCGGAGCAGGCTCGACCCCTCCCGCCCGCGTGGCCCCGGTCGCGTCGGCGTGGGGATCGCCGGAGTAGAAGTCGGGAGCCGTGGGGACGGTCGTCGCGCCGGTGGGGACGTTCGGCTCGTGACCCTCGGCGCCGGCCACGAGCGCCTCCTCTAGCGCGAGGGCCCCGTCGGGGCGTCCCGCCGGATCCAGCGAGAGGGCGAGGAAGACCGCTCGCGCCAGGGTGGGGGGAACCTCGGGATTGAGGGCCTCGAGCGGCATGGGCGCCTCGCGCTGCTGCTTGAGCGCGAGCTCGGAGAGCGAGGTGGCCTCGTAGGGGAGCCGGCCGGTGAGGAGCTGGTAGCTCACCACCCCGAGCGAGTAGAGATCGGCGGCGGGCCCGGCCTCCTCTCCGCGCGCCTGCTCGGGAGCCAGGTAGGCGGCGGTGCCGAGCACGGAGCCGACCTGGGTGATGCTCGACTGCTCGGTGGCCTTGGCGATCCCGAAGTCGGCGAGCTTCACTCCCCCGTCGGAGGCCCGCAGCAGGTTGCCCGGCTTGACGTCGCGGTGCACCACGCCGCCCCGGTGGGCGTAGTCGAGCCCCCGGCACGCCTGCGTGACGACGTTCACCGTCTCCTCGGGGTCGAGGTGGCCGCGGTCGCGCAGCAGCTCGGCGCACGACTGGCCGGAGACGTGCTCCATGACGATGAAGTGCTGGCCGGTGTGATCGTCGAAGCCGAAGTCGAACACCTGCACGATGTTCGGGTGCACGAGCCGCGCGGCGGCCAGCGCCTCGCGGCGAAAGCGCGAGACGAAGGTGGGGTCCGCGGCCAGGTGCTCGGCGAGGAGCTTGACCGCGACATAGCGCTCGAGGCGCTCGTCGAAGGCGAGCTGCACGGTCGACATCCCGCCGATCCCGAGGCGCTGCTCGAGCCGGTAGCGCCCGGCGATGCTGGTCGCGCTCGTCACTTGCCCTTCCCCTTGCCCGGTCCCTCGGCGCCGCCGCCGCTGCTGCCCGCCCCGGCCCCGCCGCCGCCCGGCGTCGTGCCGGTCCTCGGCGGCGAGGTGGGGATGGAGGGCGAGGTGGGGGTCGATCGGGGCTTGGTCTGCGTGGGCGTCGAGGGCGTGCTGCTCGGAGTCGTCGGGGTCGAGGTCGGACTCGACGAGGTCGGCGCCGTGGTCGAGGGCGGGGAGGAAGTCGGCGTCGTGCTCGCGCTGCTCGGCGTCGTCACCGCGGGCGCCCGGCAGTCGCTCTGCGCCCGGCGCTGGACGGTGCGGGACCCGTCGCTCAGCACGCGCCTGAGCTTCGGGTCGACGGTCGAGGGCAGCGAGGCGACCTCCGCCGTCAGCTTCGCGGAGGCCTTGCGCGCCTCCGCGCACCGGCCCGAGCCCACCGCCGCCGAGACCGCGTCGAGCTTCGAGCCGAGCGCGGCGCCCTGGCTCGAGGGGAGCAGCCCGTTCGAATCGCCGCAGGCGACAAGGAGCGCAGTGGCGAGGCCGAGTGCGCCGATCGGGAAGGAGCGGAGCAGCATGATCATCGCCGCCTGATCCTACTGGCCGTACTCGAGGCGCTCGGCCAGCGAGTCGGGCAGCCGGGCGGCGCGGATCGCCTGTGCGGCGCCCGCCACATCGTACGGGACGCGCCGGTAATCGGCGCTCAGACTTTCGGTGTCGAGCACGAGCCACGCCGCGCGGGGATCTCCGTCGCGGGGCTGACCGACGCTGCCGGGGTTCAGGAGCCACTCCCCCTCGGCCAGGTCGAGGTGGGCGCCGTCCGAGCGCGTCTCGCCGGTGGCCGGCTCGCCCGGCGCACGGGAGAAGGAGAGCGCCACGTGCGAGTGCCCGACGAGGCAGATGCGGTGGCGCTGCGCGTCGAGGCAGAGCTCGGCCTGCAGGGGCGAGAGGACGTACTCCCACACCGGGTCGCGCGGGCTCGCGTGGTAGAGCCCGACCGCCTCGTCGAGGCGCTGGGGCTCGAGGCCGTCCAGGTAGGTGAGGCAGTCCGGGTCGATGTTCTCCCGGGTCCAGCGGGCGGCGAGCTCGGCGCCGCGCGAGAACTCCTCGAGCGAGAGGTCGCCGCGGACGGCGAGGTCGTGGTTGCCCACGAGGCACACGGACGCGTGCTCGCGCGCGAGGGCGATGCACGCGTCCGGATCGGCGCCGTAGCCCACCACGTCGCCGAGGCACCACATCTCCTCCACCTCGGTCGTCCCGACGTCGGCGAGGACGGCCTCGAACGCCTGCCGGTTGCCGTGGATGTCGGAGAGGACGGCGATGCGCATGAGGTGTGCCAGAGTCGAGGGCGTGCGGATCCGACGCCTGAGCTGGCCGGTCGCGCTGGTGGCCGCGCTCGTCGCGACCGAAGCCGTGGTGCTGCTACTGCGACCACGGAGCGGGGTGCTGCCCGTCGCCCCGGTGAGCCCCCGATCCTACTTCAGCGCCGCCGACATCGACCGCGCGCGGTCCTACGGCACGCCGCAGCTCGCGCTCTACGCCGGGCAGCTCGCGCTCCAGGCCGGGCTGCTCGCCCTGCTCGTCGTGCGTCCTCCGCGGCTCCTGCGCGGACCCTCTCGCCGCCCGCTGAGGCGGGGGGCGGCGGCAGGCGCCGGCCTCTCGGTCGCGCTCACGCTGGTCGCGCTGCCCCTGGGGGCGGTGGCCGAGCAGCGCGCCCGGGACTTCGGTCTCTCCACCCAGGACTGGACGGGCTGGGCCGCCGACCGGGCCAAGGGGCTCGGCATCGAGGTCGTGCTCGCCGCCGGCGGAGCGGTGCTCGCCCTGGCGCTCATCCGTCGCTTCCCCCGCCACTGGTGGCTGCCCGTCGGCGCCGCCGTCGTGGCCATCGGCGCGGCGTTCCTGCTCGCCGGACCGCTTCTCCTCGACCCGCTGTTCAACTCCTTCACGCCGCTGAAGCCGGGGCCGGTGCGCTCCGACGTGCTCGCCGTCGCCCGCCGCGCGGGGGTGAAGGTCGACCGGGTGCTCGAGGTGGACGCAAGCCGCCGCACCTCGGCCACCAACGCGTACGTCACCGGCCTCGGCTCGGCCAAGCGCGTCGTCCTCTACGACAACCTCCTGCGCGACTTCTCGCGCGACGAGGTTCGCCTCGTGGTCGCGCACGAGCTCGGCCACGTGCACTACCGCGACGTGCCCCGCGGCCTGCTCTTCCTCGCTCTGGTCGCTCCGTTCGGCACCCTGGCCGTGCAGCGCCTCTCCGAGCGGCTGAGCCGCGAGCGCGGTACGCCGGGAGCCCTGCCCGCGCTCGTGCTCGCCCTCACCCTCGTCTCCATGCCGATGACCTGGCTCTCGAACTCGCTGTCGCGCCGGGTCGAGGCCCGGGCCGACTCCTTCGCCCTGCTGCGGACCGGCGAGCCGCGGCCGTTCATCGGCTTCGAGCAGCGCATCGCGCGCACGAACCTCGCCGACCCGGACCCTCCGGGGTGGCTCGTCTTCCTCCTCGGCACCCATCCCCCGAGCGTGGAGCGGATCGGCGCGGCGGTGGCCTACGAGCGCGGCGCGCGGTAGAGGCTCGGCTACAGGTTGCGGTCGGCGACCCGCTGCACGATCGGGAGGAGGATCGAGCGCGGGGTGAAGCGGCCCATCGCGGCCGTCAGCTTGTCGCCCGGGCGGGGGACCACGGTGCGCCGCCCGCGCACCATTCCGTCGATCCCCGCGCCGGCCACCTGCTCGGGGGTGCCCCACAGGAAGCCGGGGCCGACCCCGTTGAACTGCCCGACGCCCGCGACGTCGGCGAACTCGGTCTTCACCGGGCCCGGCGCGAGGACGGTGCACGAGACGCCGGTGCCGGCGAGCTCGGCGTGCAGCGCCTCCGAGAAGGAGTTGACGAAGGCCTTGGTGGCGGCGTAGGTGGCGTTGAGCGGCGTGGGCTGGTAGCCGGCCACCGACCCCGTGTTGAGGATCGCTCCCGTGCCGCGCCGCACCATGGCGGGCAAGAAGGCGCTCGTGAGCTCGTGCAGCGCCTGCACGTTGAGGCGCACCTGCTCCACCTCGCGCTCGGCCGGGAGCTCCCAGAAGCGCCCGAAGGAGCCGAAGCCGGCGTTGTTGCACAGCCCGAGCACCGCGCGCTTGCGGCGGTCCACGCGCCGGATCAGCTCGGCGCGGGCGCCGGGGTCGGCGAGGTCGCAGGGATCGACCTCCACGTGGACCCCCCGCGCGCCGATCTCCTCGGCGAGCTCGGTGAGCCGGTCCTGGCGGCGGGCGACGAGCGTGAGGTCGTGTCCGCGCTCGCCGAGCTGGCGGGCGAGCTCGGCGCCGATGCCGGCCGAGGCGCCCGTGATGAGGACGGTGGTGTCGGGCGCGGGCGACGGAAGGGCCACGAGCTAGGCCTCGGGCCCGGTCGGCGGCGGAGGGGGCGCCTGCGGGGGAGGGGGCGCGCCGCCTCCCCCGAACTCGGGCAGGTTCTTGATCCCCTCCCGCGTGTTCCACTTGGAGTAGTTGTCCTCCATCGCGTCGATGAGCTCCCGCATGAACCGCGCCGACAGGTTCACGCGCGAAACGACGACCCCGGGGATCTCCTCGTCCTCCACCTCGTGGTCCACCCGCGCGAAGGTGACGGTGAACTCGTAGTCGGAGTGTGAGACGTTCGCGAAGTTCGCGTAGACGCCCGCCATGATCTCCGGCGAGAAGTGAATGTTGATGTGGCGCTCGGGGGGTTCCTCGCTCATGGGCAACTCGGCTTCCGGATGGGGGAGTCCTGGGTGGCCCTAGTATCGCAGCGGTGCGCATCGTCGTCCTGGCCGTGGGCCGCTTGCGCCCGCCCTACGCCGACGACGTCGAGCACTACCGCCAGCTGCTGGCGCGCCACGCGCGGGTGGAGATGGTCGAGGTCCGCGAGGACGAGGAGGTGGGGCGGCGTGTGCCCGACCGATCGTTCGTCTCGCTGCTCAACCGCGAGGGGGAGACCCTGGACTCGCTGGAGTTCGCGCGGTTCCTCGAGGAGCGCCGCCAGGCGGGGCGCGACGTCTGCTTCGTGGTCGGCGGCCCCTACGGGCTCGAGCTCGACGACGTGGAGCACCGTCTCTCCCTCGGCCCGATGACCCTCCCGCACCAGCTCGCCCGCGTCGTCCTCCTCGAGCAGCTCTACCGCGGCCACAAGATCCTCGCGGGCGAGCCCTACCACTACTGAGATGCCCGATCACAGCGACCGCATCGACCGGCTCTCCCGCCGGGCGCCGCTCTCCAACCAGATGCGCACCCAGGACGAGCTCCGGGTCTTCCTGCGGCGCCTGGCGTGGCTCGGCGCGCTCATCCTCGCCCTCTTCGCGGCGGGGACCGTGGCCTTCTCCCTCATCGAGCACGCCTCCCTCGGGTACGGCTTCGTGTGGACGCTCGACACCATCTCCACGCTCGGCTCGATCCCCGACCCGCGCGGCACCGGCGTGCACGTGCTGAAGGCCGTCCTCATCGTCCTCGGCGTGGGTACGCTCTTCTACGCGCTCGTCACGCTCACGGAGTTCTTCGTCGCCGGGCACCTCAGCGGCCTGCTCGCCGAGCGCCGGATGCAGAAGATGATCGCCTCGCTCACCGACCACTACCTGATCTGCGGATTCGGCCGCGTCGGGCGCCAGGTGGCGCGTGACATGCGCGCGGCCAACGCCCGCTACGTGGTCATCGACTCCAACCCGGCCAACCGCGAGCTCGCCCAGGGGGTCGGCGTGCGCTTCGTCGAGGGCGAGCCCGCCGACGACGAGGTGCTCCACCTGGCGGGCATCGAGCGGGCGCGCGGGATCGTCGCGTGCGTGGACTCCGACGCGGAGAACATCTTCATCACCCTCACCGCCCGCGAGCTGCGCCCGGACATGCTCATCGTCGCCCGCGCGAGCGTCGAGGACTCCGAGAAGAAGCTGCTGCGCGCGGGGGCCGACCGGGTGATCTCCCCCTACAAGGCCAGCGGAGCCGAGATGGCGCGCCTCGCGCTCCATCCCCAGGTGGCGGGAGCGGTCGACGTGGACGCCGAGTACCGGATGGAGGAGATCGGGGTGACCGAGGGCTGCCAGGGCGTGGGGCAGTCCATCGGCGACATCCGCGGCGGCTCGGTGATCGTCGTGCTGCGCAAGGCCGATGGCACCATGAGCCCGCAGCCGCCGGCCGAGGCGGTGCTCGAGGCGGGCGACCGGATCGTCGCGCTCGGCACGCCGCGCACGCTCGACCGTCTCGAGGCGCTCTTCGAGCCGGCCCGCGCCGCCGCGCCGTGACTCCGCTGGAGGCGCTGCGCGGTGCGGTCGTCGAGGCGGCCGCCTCGCTCCGGGCGGGCGGCGGGGTGGGCTGGCCGGGGCGCGCCGCCCCCTCGCTTGAGCGCCCCAAGCGCGAGAGCTTCGGCGACTACTCGACGAACGCGGCGATGCTGCTCGCGCCCGTGCTCGGCGAGCCGCCGCGCGCGATCGCCGAGCGCCTGGGGGACGAGCTGGCCGGGCGGCTGGGAGGGACGCTCGCGCGCTTCGCGGTCGCCGGCCCCGGCTTCCTCAACCTCGTGCTCGCCGACGAGTGGTACCAGGAGGCGCTCGCCGGCGTCCTCGCGGCCGGCGCGGACTTCGGCGGCGGTGGCGCAGGGGCGGGCGCGGAGCGGATCCTCATCGAGTTCGTGAGCGCCAACCCGACCGGACCGGTCACCGCCGCCAGCGGCCGCCACGCTGCCTACGGCGACGCGCTCGGCCGCCTCCTCGCCTTTCACGGGCACGCGGTGGAGCGCGAGTACTACGTCAACGACTTCGGCACCCAGGTCCGCAAGCTGGGGGAGTCGATCTGGGCGCGGGCGCGCGGGGAGGAGGTTCCCGAGGACGGCTATCAGGGTGCCTACGTGGCCGAGCTCGCTCGCGAGATCCCCGGCGCGGCCGAGGCCGCGCCCGACGCCCTCGCCGAACGCGGCGTCGAGCTCATGGTGGAGCGGATACGGGCCACGCTGCACGCCTTCCGCCTCGACTTCGACGGTTGGTTCTCCGAGCGCAGCGTCCACTCCGGCGAGCCGAGCGGGGTGGAGCGTGCCTACGCCGAGCTCGAGCGCCACGACGCCCTGTACCGCTCCGAGGGCGCGCTGTGGCTGCGCACCACCGGCTGGGGCGACGACAAGGACCGGGTGCTCGAGCGCTCGAGCGGGGAGCACACCTACTTCGCCTCCGACATCGCCTACCACGAGCACAAGCGCGAGCGCGGGTTCGACCGGCTGATCGACGTGTGGGGCGCCGACCATCACGGCTACGTGCCGCGTATGAAGGCGGCCTTCCGGGCCCTGGGCGGCGACCCCGGCGAGCTGGAGATCCTCATCATGCAGATGGTCAACGTGCTCGAGCGCGGCGAGCGCTCGGCCATGTCCAAGCGCCGCGGGGACTTCGTGACCCTGGACGAGCTCGTCGGGGACATCGGGGTCGACGCCGCCCGCTTCTACCTCCTCTCGCGCTCGCACGAGACGACGCTCGACCTCGATCTCGACCTCGCGCGCGAGCAGGGGAGCGAGAACCCCGTCTACTACGTGCAGTACGCCCACGCGCGGATCGCCTCCATGCTCGGCCGCGCGGGGGAGGAGCGGGCGCGGGAGGCCCGGGAGGAGCTGGCCGAGGCGGTCGTCGGACTCGAGCCCGCCGAGCGGACGCTCGTCAAGAAGCTCCTCGCCTTTCCCGAGGACGTCGCGGAGGCCGTCGCCCGGCGCGCGGTGCACCGCATCGCCGGCTACTCCCTCGAGCTCGCCCAGGACTTCACCGCCTTCTACCGCGACTGCCGCGTGCTCGGCGCCGAGCCCCGCGAGCTCGAGTCCTTCCGGATCGCCCTGTGCGTGGCCACGCGCGAGACCATCGCGCGGGCCCTCGACCTCCTCGGGGTGAGCGCGCCGGAGTCGATGTAGTGCTTGCTCAGCCGTCGAAGCGGGCGAGCTCCTCGTCGAGCCGGCGGCTGTCGGTCGGGCTGACGGGGGGCTGCTCACCGGGTTCCTCGCTCCGGCGTGCGCCCTGGCGCCGCCAGCGCGGCGCCAGCACAGCGAGCGCAAGGATCCCCGCGAGTACCGCGATCACCGGCACCGCGTAGGCGGCGAGCGCGAACCCGCTCGCCTTGGGGAGGGCGAGCACGTCATTGCCGTACTGGGCGACGAGCTCGCGCTTGATCTGTGCCTTGGTCTCGCCCCGGGCGATGCGGGCGTTGATGAACTCCCGCTCGCGCATGGCGAAGGGAGCCTCGCCCGCCTCCTGCAACGGCACTCCGCAGACCGTGCACATCACCTCGTCCTCGATGTCGGGGAGCGTGGCCCGCGCGGGCGGCGCGACCGGCGCGGCGGCGGCCAATGGCGCAGCGAGCGCCCCGCTCAGCGTGACTAGCGCGAGGGCGACGGCGAGGATGAGGCGACGGGTCACGACCGCGAGGCCAGCAAGGGGGCGAGCGTGCGCAGGAGGAAGTCGCGATCGACCGCCCCACGACGAATGGCGGCGATGCGACCCCGGCGGTCGATGACGAAAGTCTCCGGGACCCCGTGGACCGCGAGCGATCCCGCCACCTGTCCCTCGGGGTCGCGCAGCACGGGATAGGAGAGGCCGAGCCGGTGCACGAACCGCGCGGCGTCGTCGGCGTTGTCGTTGTAGGTGACGCCCAGCACCGTGGCGCCCTGCGCTGTGAGCGAGCGCTGCTCACGCTCGAGCACCGGCGCCTCGGTCTCGCACGGCACGCACCAGGAGGCGAAGACGTTGAGCACGACGACGCGTCCCCGGAAGTCGGCGAGCGACCGGCGGCCGCCGCCCGAGAGCAGCGGAAGGGGCGGCGAGGGAGCCGCCGGTCGCTGGCCCCGGGCGACCTGGTCGTCGAGGCTCGACTGCTGGCGCTGGTGGGCGACGCCGAAGACGAGCAGCGCCACGAGGGCCAGGGCACCGGCCGCCACGAGCCCGGGGAGCACGAATCGCTTCACCCCTCCAGCGTAGAGAGCCGCCCGAGCGGGTCTAGACTGGCCCACGCGCGGACGTAGCTCAGTTGGTAGAGCGTCGGCTTCCCAAGCCGAAGGTCGCGGGTTCGACCCCCGTCGTCCGCTTCGACGAATGCCCTGCTGATGGACCGATTTGGGAGATTTGGGGATTTGGCGGGCGCAAAGGTCGCGTGGAGTCGTGGCGCGAGCGTGTGGTACCGCTCACGGGTACCAAACGGAGTCCGAGCGGGGCTGAGAAGCGCGCACAATCCCGAGGGGCCCCCGGCGCTTCGAGGGCCGCGAGCAGCGGCCAGACATAGCCAACCGGGATCCCTAGATGCCCTGTGTGTCGGCGCGCTCTGCTGTCACGCCGGACTCGACTTGCCCCAATCGGGAATGCGCCTACTGTCACGCGGATGCGGAGGCTCCTCGTCATCGCGCTGGTGTTCGTCGGTTTATCGTGACCGGCTGCGGCGGGTCGCATGCGTCCGATGGCGCGCGTCGAGCTGAGGCGGCCCGTCGAGCTGATGCGGCCCGTCGAGCGCACTTGGCGGCGGTCCACAAAATTCACGTCCTACAAGCTCAGATAGCTCGGACCCGTGAGAGGGCAGTCCGCCAGCATCGAACAAGACCGCCCCACAGAAAGCCCGGGGAAAGCGCCCGGTCCCAGTGCAAGCTGCGCGGCCTCCATCGACTTCCGGCTCATCGTCATCCTCTCAGCGTACTGCCCCTCCGTCGGTAGCCAGCCCGGCTGGGCGCAAGACACTGAGCACTAGCCCCGACTGCCAAAACGCGCCGCCGCCTCCACCTGGATACAAGGGGCCGGTGCAGTGCTGAGCAACCCCGAACCCGACCGGGCCGGACGCGCTGGCAGGTTCGTATCGGTCTGGGGCCACGGCGGGTGATTCGTCGGCCAGCGACAGGGGCCCGGCGCCTGCCCGCGGCTGTTGCGCTCGCGCGGGCCTACCTCGATGGGGAAGCCGCCGCCCGCTGGCGTTGGAAGTCTGGGTCGGTTGCTACTCGACGTGGTTTGACGTTTACCTGTGCCGTCGCTGCTGCGGTTGTCGGCAGCGGGGGCTGCGGCTCGACGGCTGGGCACGAGCAGGCGTCGGTGCCTCAAGCGCGGACCGTTTCGATCGCTGAGCTTGAGGCTCGTAATCGAGCGGCCCGGGCACGAGACATCGCCTCCCGCACGCGACGCTTGGAGCGTGTGCTCGCTCGCCGGGCCGCGCCCCGTGGTGAGCGGGTTGGGGCAGTCCCGGGTTCGCTCGGTCCGGTTGCCGTCAGGAAGATGCTGATCCCGTTCCCCCCGTCTCGCGAGCGGGAGATGGCTGCTTACGCCCGACGCCACTACGGGATCGATAGCTACCGATTGAGCAACCCCAAGGTGATCGTCGAGCACTACACAGGGTCAGCGACCGCCCAGTCGGCCTACAACGCGTTCGTGCCAGACGTCGCGGACTCCGAGCTGCACGAGCTTCCCGGTATCTGCTCGCACTTTGTGATCGACCGCGACGGAACCATCTGGCAACTGGTCCCGCTGGACATCATGTGCCGCCACACCGTCGGTCTCAACTACACCGCGATCGGGATCGAACACGCCGGGACCACTGATCAGCAGATCCTCTCAAACGCTGCTCAACTGCGTTCCTCCTTGGCGCTGACGGAGCAGTTGCGCTGCCGCTACGGGATCTCGGTCAACAACGTGATCGGCCACAACGAAAGTCTGTCCTCGCCCTACCACCACGAACTCGTCCCCAGTCTGCGCACGCAAACCCACGGAGACTGGACCAAGGCAGACATGGACATCTACCGCTCGCGACTTCCAAACTCCTGCTGAAAGAAGTCCCATGGGCGCTGCGCACTTGTTTATTGTCCACCGGATGAAGACTGCGGGCACGTTTCTCGCGGTGGCCGTGGTCCTGGCGTCAGGGCTGCTGGCGTCGGGATGCGGGGGCGGCGGCACCACAACGTTGCCTCAACGCAATCCGACGTTCAAGCGCAGCTCGCGCAGGCCCGCGCTGACGGTGCTCGCACAGCTCGCGAGGAAGATCGCCTGCGTCGCCTCGAACAGCAGGTGCGCGACCAGAACACATCGGGAGGAAACACGTCGGGCGGCACGTCTCCGGGTTCGCCCGCTCCGTCATCGTCAGGGGGCACGACATGCCCCGGCACCAGCGACCTCACCGTCGGCCCTGTGACCTCCTGCGCGTTTGCGCAGAACGTGAGAGACGCCTATAACGCCAGCGGAGCGAGCGGCGGGCCAAACAACATCGACGTGTTTAGCCCCACCACCAACCAGACGTACTCCATGTTCTGCACAGGCGGCTCACCGCATCACTGCACCGGCGGCAACAACGCCTCCGTCAGCTTCCCCTGACAGCCCGCCACCGCGTGGGCTGGGACTGATGAGGGGGCCCGCCCGCCATACGCACGCGAGCGTCCTCTCGGAGTCTGCACGCGTCCCGCCCGGCTGCTTGTGGCGCTCGCTGCGTCGCTCGTCTGGGCGTTCGCGGGCGCGTCTGCTCTTTGACGGCTGAGTCAGGCTGATATCCGAGGGCTGGCTACCTCACGACCTCGCAGCTCCGCACTTTAGAACCGGCGCCACCGGCGATCGGCCAGCTCCCAATACCGTGCCGCGGAGCTTCGGCTGCGAGGACACTGGTCAGCTGAGCGCTCGCGCAGGCCCCGGCAGCGCCGGGGCCTGCGCAGGGACTAACGCCCGCTGCCTCTTGACAAACGGCGCTCCATCAGCCGGTGAACCTAGGAGCGTTACGGCAGCCGACAAAGCGCAGCCGCAGAGTACGCGGAGCGGTGTGGCTACTGCTAGTGAACGTCACCCGTGCGAGGAGCGTATCCCGCCCAGGCGTGGCGCGGACGCGGGTCCGAAATGGTGCGTGGCGCGCGACCGAGATCTGACGCCCATTGAGCGAGAACACGACACGCGCTATTTGCTGGCCCACCACGGTCGCGACAAACGAGCGCACGCAACGCCCCCTCGCGATCAGCCGCGCTGCGCTGCGCGGTGTGACGACGAGCCGCGCCTTGCCCGGAATCGCGGCCGGAGGAGTCGCGGCCGTAATCGCGCACGGGTTCCCCGCGATGTCAGCGGTGGCCTCGCTGATCACGACCGTTCCCAACGGGGTGGTCAGCGCCACGGCACGACGGGTGATCCGCCCCGGTTGGCTGGTGTCCACCTGGTTGAGAACTAGCGAACCCAGCGGACCGAGCGGCACGGTCTGGTTGGGCGGGTTGCCCGGCGGGACCGTAATTGACTGTCCGTTGATCGTCAGCCCGGCCACCTGCCCCGAGTTCGACGCCATTGGCGTACCGTTCTGGCACGTGTAGGCCGCCTGCGCGGTCAGGACGTCAGCATGCACGACCAAAGCGCCTAGCGTCAGCGTCGGGTTCGTGACGGTCGATGACGCCGTAGCGTTATCCCCATTTTGCAACGGCGCCGTGGTGAGCGTAGGCGGCCTCTGCGTCGTGCTGACGTTCACCGCGTTGGCCATCAGCGGACCGATCGTCGTCGGGGTCAACACGTCGGCGCTGTCGGTCTTGCACGGGCTATCCGCCTTGTTGGCGACAAACGGCTCGATCGCTGGCACGCCACCTGCCAGCGCAACCCGGGCGGCACTCGCGCGACAGGAAAACGCGGACCCGGGAGGCGCAGCCACCGCCAATGCCGGCAACATCAAGCACATAACGAGCCCCACAAACACCACTCCAAGGCCACTCCTAGTCAAGCGACCACGCACCGACCCAGCCATTTGAACCTCCAAGCTTGGACATACCTTCCCCTGCGCACGCTCTATCGGCCGTCGCGGTGCGGGCCTTTAGCCGGCGAGCGAGCTGTGGACTTTGGCATGGACCCCGGTCGGCGTTGACGGTTTCCTGGCGCGGTTTTCGTCGTCCGGCGGACCGCCGGGGATGAGCCGCTCTGACCGATCCAGGAGGACTGGTATCTGAGCGACGCAAGCACTCGAAGTTCGCGGCCGAGCAGAACACCGAGTTCGTGCTCGCTGCGCTGCATGGCTCGAAGTCGTCGCCGAGCTCGCGCGGTGGCGCGGAGAAGCTGGCGGGCAAGACCGAGCGCAGCGAGCTCGAGGAGCTGCGCCGCCGCAACGCGCCTGGAGCGGACGTTGGGACGCAAGACGACGGAACTTGGGATCTCGGGGGAACTCTTGCGGCGCTGGGAGTGACTCAAGCGCGTCGCTCGGTCCCCGAGCCGGTGGCGCGCGTCGCGGGGATCTCCCGTCAGGCTCTCTACCGGCGGCCCAAGAGGCCGCCCCGCGCCGACGGTTTGTCAACATGACCAAACCGCGGAGCAGCTGTCTTGCCCTGGTCGGACCGCGCAGAGCATCGAGGAGTCGGCGATCACGCTGTTGAGAACCGGGTCCCGCTGCCGCTCAACCCCCGCCACGTGCGCTCCCTCGCCGTGATCGGCCAGGGCGCTACCGTCACGGCGCCATCCCTCCCCGCGCCTGATCGCCGTCAGGCGGGATCTCGAGCGGCGTCGCGCAGCGCCCGCGCGAGCCGGTCGGGCAGCGGGCGCGCGCGCCCGGCCTCGTAGTCGTAGCCGACATACACGCCATGGCCCTCGGCGGTGGGGCGGTCATGCTCGACGTTGTGCATGGAGAAGGCGAGGCGAAAGCTCGAGCGCTCGATCTCCTCGGGGCGCACGCACGTGCGGATCTCGTCCTCGAGGCCCGAGGGCGAGCGGTAGGTGATGGCCTGCTCGGCGAGGATCAGGCCGTCGGTGCCCGGCTCGCTGGCGTCGTTGTCCGGGTCGACGTGGGCGAGGTAGGCGATCCGCGCGGCCTCGAAGAACTGCAGGAAGGCGACGTTGTTGAGGTGGCCGCGCGGGTCGAGGTCGGCAAAGCGCACCCGGTCCACGCGCGAGTAGGCCCAGCCGGCGTCCACGCGTCCCCGCTAAGCCCGGGCCTGGACCCGAGCCTGCGGCCGCCGGCGGGGCCGCGGGGCGGGTGCCCGCCCCCGCCCCCGCCCCCGTTTCGGGCGTGGCATGAGCTCGTCGAGCGCGTCCCGCAGCCACTCGATCGTGCACCACAGGTCCGGCACCTGCTCGCGGTCTCCGACGATGCCGAAGTCGAGGTGCCCGCAGTAGCTCATGACCGTGATGTTGAGCCCCATCCCGTCGGTGATGACCGAGACGGGGTAGTTGGCCTCGAGGCGCGCTCCGGCGCAGTAGAGGGGGATCTGCGGACCCGGCACGTTGGAGATCACGAGGTTCCACGTGGGGCGGGTCAGGCCGCTCGAGAGCGACAACGTGAGGCGCGCGGCGCGAGAGAACACCGCCGGGGGGATGAAGTGGTTGGCGTCCTGGAGGAGCTCGGCGGGCAGGGCACTGTGGCGATCCTTCATCGCGCGCAGCGCGTCGTGGGTGAGATGGAGGCGCCGGATCGGGTCGGGCTCGTCGGTGAACAGCGGGGCGCTCATGAGCATGATGCGGTTGCCGAAGGTCCCGACCTGCTCGCTCGTGCGCACCGAGACGGGGACCTGGGCGACGAGCGGCTCCTCGGGCAGCTCGCCGTGCTCGATCAGCCAGCGGCGGATCGTGCCCGCGCAGATCGAGACCACGACGTCGTTGACGGTGCAGCCGTGCTCGTTCTTGACCGTCTTGACCGCGTCGAGCGAGAGCCGCCCGAAGGCGAAGCGGCGGTGGGCCGAGACCCGCCCGTTGAACGACGTGCGCGGCGCGACGAGCTTGGTGCGTTCGGGCGCGGCGCCGTTCCCGCTCACCGCCCGCTGCACGCGGCCGGCGAGTCGCCCGACGGTCCCCGCGCCGGGGATGGCGCCGAAGATCGCCGGCACCTCCTCGACGTTCGGCATCGTCGAGGGGAGCGCGCGGAGCACCCGCAACGGGTACCTCGGCACGCCGAGCAGCCCGCGGGCGAGCATCTCGAGGTCGCCGGGCGGCCGCTCCTGCGCCGCCGGCGCGGTGGCCGGAGGCAGCTCGCGCCCCTCGGGGCTCAGGTCGAGCAGGAGTCCCATGATCTCCGCGCCCGACAGGCCGTCGACCACCGCGTGGTGGATCTTCGTCAGCATGGCCACGTGGCCGGACTCGAGGCCGTGGATGAGGTAAAGCTCCCACAGCGGGCGGGTGCGATCCAGCGGCCGGGAGACGATGCGGGCGACCTGCTCGCCGAGCTGAGCGTCGCTGCCCGGGGCCGGAAGCGCCAGCTCGCGGACGTGGAAGTGCAGGTCGAAGTCCGGGTCGTCGATCCAGTAGGGATAGTCGAGCCCGAAGGGCACCTCGACCAGACGCCAGCGCAGCGGGGGAAGCAGGGGCAGGCGCTCGAGGATGAGCGCCTCCAGCTGGTCGCACGCGAGCGTCCCGCCCGGCGCCGAAGACGGGTCGAGGATCGCCACGCCGGCCACGTGGCCGCTCTGGCGCGCGGTCTCCAGCGCCAGGAACTGCGAGTCGAGACTCGTGAGCTGTCGCATCCCTTCGCCTTCCTCCCCGTCGGTCGCCGGTGCAGGGTCCCTCGGCCGCTGCGCCACATTGCAGTATGAGACCTCGACCGCCGTCGCGGGTCAGCGGTCCCCAATCGGTGATTGCACGCGCAACGAAAAGTGCGCTAGGCTCGGTCGCTCCGCCTTTCTCGACCAAGGGAGCCAGCCATGAAGCTCGGACGTCTCGTCATTCGCGCCGTCGTAGGATTGCTGTTCGCCGGTCACGGTGCACAGAAGCTGTTCGGGTCCTTCGGCGGCCACGGGCCCGACGGCACTGCCCAGTTCTTCGAGTCCCTCGGACTGCGGCCGGGCAAGCGCAACGCGCTGGCCGCCGGGGCCTCCGAGACGGTCGGCGGGACGCTGCTCGCCGCCGGCCTCCTCACGCCGCTCGCGGCGGCGGCCCTGTCGGGCACGATGATCACCGCGGTGCGCACCGTCCACGCCGCCAACGGTCCCTGGGCCTCCGACGGCGGCTATGAGTACAACCTCGTGCTCCTGGCCGCGCTGTTCGTGCTCGCCGACGCCGGTCCCGGCCCGTGGTCGCTCGACCACGCGCTCTCCCTCGAGCACTCCGGCGCGCACTGGGCGCTGGCTCAGCTCGGCGCCGGGGCGCTCGGCTCGGCGCTGCTGATCTCGCAGGGACGCAAGCAGCCCGTGCCCGCCGACGCCGCGCCGACCACCGGCTGAGGCGAGCGGCTTACGGGGCGCCGGGCCTATCCTCGTCGGGGTGGAGCCCGCATCCCGCGACGAGCCCGACCTCGTGGAGATCAAGGTTCGCGACGGCGGCCCGTACAAGGTCACGGGGCCCGTGCGGCTCGTCGACGGGCGCGGGGACGAGTTCACCGTCCCCGCGGGCGAGTCGATCGCCCTCTGCCGCTGCGGGCACTCTGCGACCAAGCCCTTCTGCGACGCCTCTCACCGGGCGGCGGGCTTCGACGCCTGCGAGCGCGCCCTCGACGCGTGACCGGAATCTGACTTCGTTCCAACTTCGGTCCGGTTCGTGCCGGAAGGGCACCGCCGTGCGGGCGCGCGCGAGCTAGCCGTCGGGGGCGGCCCGTATGTTCGCCTCGTGGCGCGAGGAGCCTCCATCCACATCTGCACGGGGTGCGGCCACGAGTCGCCCCGATGGCTCGGCCGGTGCCCCGGGTGCGGGGAGTGGAACACCCTCCTCGAGGAGGCGCGCCGCGCGCCCGCCGCGGGGCTCGGGACGGAGCGGCTCGCGGGGGGTCGCGGCGGGGGGGCGATACGACCCCAGCCGCTGAGCCAGGTCGCCGCGGTGGAGCTCGACCGCCTGAAGAGCGGCATCGGCGAGCTCGACCGCGTGCTCGGCGGGGGGATAGTGCCGGGGTCGCTCGTGCTCATCGGAGGACCGCCCGGCATCGGCAAGTCGACCCTCACCACCATGGCGCTCGCCAACCTGGTCGGCGCCGGTCGCCGCGTGCTCTACGTGAGCGCGGAGGAGTCGGCCGCCCAGATCAAGCTGCGCGCCGAGCGCCTGCCCGGCGCCGCGCTCGAGATCCCCGTGATCGCCGAGACCGAGCTCGGGGCGGTACTGGCGACCCTCGAGCGCGAGCGCCCCGAGGTCTGCGTCATCGACTCGGTTCAGACCCTTCACTCCGCGGAGCTCTCCGGCGGGGCGGGCTCGGTCGGACAGGTCCGCGAGGTGGCCGGCGAGCTCGCGCGGGTGGCCAAGGCCCGCGGGATCGCCGTGCTGCTCGTCGGGCACGTGACCAAGGAGGGCGCGCTGGCCGGTCCGCGGGTGCTCGAGCACCTCGTCGACTGCGTCCTGCACTTCGAGGGCGAGCGCGAGCGGACCTACCGCACCGTGCGCGCGCTGAAGAACCGCTTCGGATCGACGAGCGAGGCCGGGGTCTTCGAGATGAGCCAGGGCGGCCTCGTCGAGGTGGTCGACGCCTCGGCGCGCTTCGTGGGCGAGGCCACCGGAGAGCCGGGCAGCGTCGTGCTCTGCGCGATGGAGGGCTCTCGGCCGCTGCTCGTGGAGGTCCAGGCGCTCGTCTCGCCCTCGGAGATCGTCCCCCCGCGCCGGCTCGCGAGCGGGATCGACCGCAACCGGCTCGCGCTCGTCCTCGCGGTGCTCGCCCGCCACGGCGGAATCGGGCTGGGCGCCGCCGACGTCTTCGTCAACGTGGTCGGCGGCGTCCGCGTCGACGAGCCGGGAGTGGACCTGGCCGTGGCGCTGGCGGTCGCCTCGGCAGCTCGGGGCGTGGCCGCGGGGGCGGGGGCCGGCGCGCCGCTGGCCTGCTTCGGCGAGCTCGGCCTCACTGGCGAGCTGCGCTCGGTCGGCCACCCCGAGCGGCGCCGGGCCGAGGCTGCGAAGTTCGGCCTCGACCGGGTGCTCGCGCCCGCGGCGCCCGGCGAGGGCGCCGCGGGCGTCCGCTCGCTGCGGGCGGCGCTCCGGGCGGCGTTCGCGGAGGAGGGGCGCCGGGTGCCGCGCGCGGCCTGAGCGCCCGCGCCGCTCCGGCGGGCGTCACGGGCCGGAATCGCCCGTAAACACCCGGTACAATCCCTCTGGCATGACGCTGATGACCGGGGAAGAGCTGGACTCCAGACAGGAACCCCGGCTCGTCAAGGCCCTCGAGATGGTGGCCCCCGGCACCGCGCTGCGGGAGGGCATCGAGAACATCGTCCACGCCCGGACGGGCGCGCTCATCGTCGTCGGCGAGTGGGATGACCTCTTGCAGCTCGTATCGGGCGGGATCCGGCTGGACATCGACTACTCCCCGGCCTTCCTCTACCAGATCGCCAAGATGGACGGCGCGATCGCGCTCAACGCGAACGCGACGAGGATCGGCTGGGCCAACATTCAGCTCACCCCCGATCCGACGATCCTCTCGCAGGAGACCGGCACCCGCCACCGCACCGCCGAGCGGGTCGGCAAGCAGACCGACGCGCTCGTCATCGCCATCTCCCAGCGGCGCGAGGTGGTCTCGCTCTACATCGACGGCGCCAAGTACATCCTCGAGGACATCCCGGTCATCCTCGCCAAGGCCAACCAGGCGCTCGCCACCCTCGACAAGTACCGCTCCCGCCTCGACCAGGTCTCCACCCGCCTAACCGCGCTCGAGTTCGAGGGCGGCGCCACGCTGCACGACGTGCTCACGGTCTTCCAGCGCGCCGAGCTCGTCACTCGCATGGGCGTGGAGATCGAGCGCTACATCGTCGAGCTCGGGACCGAGGGCCGGCTGATCGAGATGCAGCTCGACGAGACCATGGTCGGCGTGGCCGCCGACAAGGCCTCGCTCGTCCACGACTACCTGGCGCGTGAGTCCGAGCACGGGTTCGCGTCGGTGCTCGACCAGATCGCGCGGCTGCCCCACGCGGACCTGCTCGACTTCGGGCGCCTCGCCGAGCTGCTCGGCTACGACCGCAAGGCCAACACCCTCGACTTCCCGGTGACCCCGCGCGGCTACCGGATCCTCGGCCGCATCCCGCGCCTGCCCAAGCTCGTCACCCAGCGGATCGTCGGAGAGTTCGGCGGCCTCGAGGAGCTCCTGGCCGCCGGGGACGGGGCGCTCGAGACCGTCGACGGGGTCGGCGAGATACGGGCCAAGGACATCCGCGAGGGCCTGCGCCGGCTGCAAGAGATAAATCTCGTGGACCGTTACCTCCAGACCTGATTTCCGCTCGACCGCACGACTTTCCCTGCCCACCGCCGAAGACCAGGAGGACACCCTGCCCGAAGCAATCGAAGACCAGCTCGAGGACCTTGACCTGATCCCGGAGCTCGAGAACATCGAGTTCGAGATCGGGGACAACGTCGTCTATCCCCACCACGGGGCCGGCCAGGTGCTGAAGAAGGAGCAGAAGGACTTCCTTGGCGAGCGCCGGGAGTACCTCACGATCAAGATCCTCCACAACGACATGACCGTGATGGTGCCCACGGAGAACGCCTCCCGGGCGGGCCTGCGTCGCGTCATCGACGAGGAGACGGTCAAGAAGGTGCTCGCCGTCCTCGCGGACGAGTGCTCCGACATGCCGAAGAACTGGAACCGCCGGTTCAAGCACAACCGCGACAAGATCAAGACCGGCGACATCTACGAGCTCGCCGAGGTCGTGCGCAACCTCGCGATCCGTGAGTCCGAGAAGGGGCTCTCCACCGGCGAGAAGCAGATGTTCACGCGGGCGAAGAAGATTCTCGCCTCCGAGCTCATGTACGCGCTGGAGATGGGCGAGGAGGAGGCCGAGGAGCACCTCGACGAGCTTCTCGCCGCTTCGGCCGACGGCCAGGTGGCCGTCGCGGCGAAGTAGTCGCCGCCGACGAGCGAACCATGGCGGTCGCGCTGCTCGTGGCCGCCGGCCGTGGTGAGCGCCTTGGGTCCGCGGGACCCAAGGCGCTCGTCACGCTGGGCGGCCGCCCCATGCTCGCGTGGAGCGTGGCCGCCCTGCGCGACGTGGCGGAGGTCGAGGACGTCGTCGTCGCCCTGCCCCCCGGGGCGAGCGCGCCCGCCGGCACGCGCGGCGTCCCCGGCGGCGCGACACGCTCCCTCTCCGTGCGGGCGGCCCTGGCGGTGACGAGCGGCGAGCCGGTGCTGGTGCACGACGCCGCGCGGCCGCTCGCCTCGCCCACGCTCTTCGCCCGCGCGCTGCACGAGCTCGAGGCGCACGCGTGCGAGGCCGTCGTGGCCGCGGCCCGGGTGACCGACACCATCAAGGAGGCCGACGCCGACGGCGCGGTGCGCGCCACGCTCGACCGCACCGGGCTGTGGGCGGTCCAGACTCCGCAGGCCTTTCGCCGCGCGGCGCTCGAGCGGGCGCTCGACCAGCCCGATGCCGTGCTCGCCGCCGCCACCGACGACGCCTCGCTCGTCGAGCGCCAGGGCGGCCGGGTGCGGGTGCTCGAGTCGAGCGCCGAGAACCTCAAGGTGACCACGCCCCTCGACC